>Ga0123354_10003658_pt1 | contig 21336 bp, 7 predicted proteins | sample TergutLab28metaG_2_FD_97872 | JGI IMG/M metagenome (GOLD analysis project Ga0123354, IMG submission 97872) | Labiotermes labralis P4 segment gut microbial communities from Petit-Saut dam, French Guiana - Lab288 P4 | ecosystem: Host-associated > Arthropoda: Insects > Digestive system > Gut ... | reverse complement strand
TGTTTCGAGTTTTTTTTTAGGTGTGACCTTTTTTTGGGGATTACTGCCAGTAAAATGGAGACCGCCGAGAAGGCGCCCCAAAATAGAGAAGGGGGGGGGGGGGGGGGGGGGCGGCGGCCAAGTGAATATTCTGAATGAGAAAAAATTATTTTTACGCTTAACAAAAATTAGTATTATTGAGCAGAATAAAAGTAAATTCAATGAATAATTATGATTTTTTAAAGTGCGTAATTTCTGTTAGGGACGGCCATTGTTACTACTCGCCCCAGCGTCAAAATACCTAGCTACGCCACTGGTCATCACTGCTTTCTTCCACATCCTTTCCAGTTCATCCAGTGCTAATCGTACTAAATTTCGACGCTTTATAATCGTAATAATTAAAAGTGTTGAGTAATAAGGAATCTATTAAAAAGTTGATAAAAATTGGACGCAGTTATTCTAATGCAGTCACGTCACGTTGGTTAGACTGCATTTCTTCAAGTTAGAAACTGGTGAGGTGAAATGTAGTGCCTAAGTACCACCATTGCTACAGAAGTGTATAATTTTCACCTCTCCTTTACGCATGTAAAGATACATACATTTTTGTGCCCATTTCTAAAAAATATACATTATGTGCGTAATATTTACGCGCTTTCGCGAAATTATGAAAAGCGACTATTTGGCTTCGTCATGTCTGTCCGTTCGTCTGCATGGAACAACTCGGCTCCTACTGGACAGATTTTCATCAAATTTGATAATCGAATATTTTTCGAAAATCTGTAGAGAAATTTCATGCCTCATTAAAATCTGGCAAGAATAACAGGTGCTTTAGAGCAAGACCAATATACATTTTCGATCATATCTCGCTCGGTGCTTCTTATAATGAGAAATGTTTCAGACAAAAGTTGTAGAGAAAATCAAAACACACATTTGATGTTCCGGAACTTGTTTTTGAAACTAGTGCCGTGTATGAGATAACGTGGAAAAATATCGCAGAACGGGGCAGGCCACCGATGACAATATGGCGCACGGCCATTGCACGGTGCATACATAAGGCTAAAAACACACCCTCAGAATATGTAATACGTATTGCTTTTCCATCGTAACAATGGTCGCACGAACGCGCCTCAGTATTACATTACACGTTCATTTCCTGTCTTGTTATTCTGCGCTTAACGTCCTCGAAACTGGGGACTTGTTAATAGGACCGAGGATTGTCATTAAGTTTCCCCGTTCCTTCCCGATAAATGCCAAAATTGTATTACAGTACAGGCGAGGGTCTCTTTTTCTGTCATTTCTACTCCACCGTACTCCAACATTCTTTCGTCTTTTCTAACGCTAAATAACATGTGTGGAATGTTCCGTTTTGTTAAACAACAAACAGAAAACCAGTATGCAGGGATTACGCAGATAAATGTATCCAGCTTATTTCATACAGCTAATATACAAACAAAAACACGCAAATATAAGCTGTATCCAATGGAATCGAAAGAAAAGACCAACAGAAAATGCCCCAACTTCAGGTAGCAAAGAAGTGAAGTATGCTGTATAAGAGAACTTAATAAAATATATCACGACTCGTAAACACATGGAACAAATCAGTACACCCAGTATATTGTATATGACATTAGCGGCTATCCTGTTATATAAACTGCAGTGCTTAGATTGTCCCGTACAGTCTACAAGACAAACCGGTCCTTCTTTACGAAACAGACGCAAGTAATATTTGGAGGCAAATGGGGTAAATGATATATCGAGCCATGTTCTGTCCACCGGAGACAAATACGAATACATGAACGGTGCAATGGCAACATACATACGGCTCAAAGAGGGTCAGACCCCAATAACCTGGAAAGGCACACTACCTAATTGTACAGTACAAAAACGTAAACATATCGACAAAGAACATAGAGATGATTACAATCCGATATTCTATATGCTGTATCAGCTTTACAGTTGTAGGCAGCATCACTGTCGTTACCGACCATACAATATTACTGGAAACATTCAGTATCAGCCTGTCACAAGCACGTAATAACTCAACAAAGAAACACAAACACACGTACCTTGTGAAAAGGCATTAACAAATGTGATTATTATCGTTACGTCACATACGCAATAACAAAGATAAAATTATTTTCAATTTATGTGAATTCGGGATTGTTTCAGAAACAGAAGTAAATCATACATACTATCAACTGCTGCTCAACGGAAAATATATATAGTCCACGGCAAGTTAAATAACAGTTTATAAATTGCAAATACGGTTCATTATGACAAAATCTTCCTATAACTTCATAGTAAATTGTTTTGTTGTTGTATCATATTGGGAGCGCCAGGAAATTATATGCCTTTATTCGCGAAGATTTCTGGTCCAAAGTTGGTTGAAAAGTGCTGTTTGGAATTTGCTTATTTGCTTATAACAATCAATATAAACATAACAAATTTTGAAATAAATATAAAATAATATAAGGTAATTATTGTATAAAGTATCTGATAACCTCTGTCCTTTTGTTTCGTACTTGTGCCTATCATTTGTTAAATGGAATTAATTTGTTGTACAAGTATGTTTATCTGACATTTGTAACTGTAAAAAATAAATAAATGTACGATGGCAAATACTTGTACAACAAATTTATTTTAATTAAAGAAATTATAGCAAAAGTACGAAACAAAAAGATTGAGATTTTGACGTTTTGCTGACCGTGCATCTCAGTAATTAACCAACTTGATGCACAAAAGTTTTGTTTTACAATAAGTTTATTTCATGCCTCTACATGTTTCGAGCACATGTGCTCATCATCAGAAGGTCAAAATTGAATTACACAGCCTCTGGTATCATCACACCTATAGGTGGCCGTCTCTTGTACAGGTTGAGGGAGTCTTCTCTCAACCTGTGCACGAGACGGCCACCTGTAGGTGTGATGATACCAGAGGCTGTGTAATGCAATTTTGACCTTCTGATGATGAACACACATGCTCGAAACATGTAGAGGCATGAAATAAACTTATTGTAAAACAAAAATTCTGTGCATAAAGTTTGTTAATTACTGAGATAAAAAAAAAGATAGAGGTTATCGGACACTATATATAATTACAACCAATGAACCTTAGAAAGAAATGTATAATTTTAGGCCTAAATATTAGTACTACACTTATACAGGGTTATTCATAAGTCCGTGAAATATGTTAGAAAACTGGCTGATGCCACAGTTGAATGAAGACAGCAATGATTATATCTTTCAACAAGACAGCTCTCCGGCTCACTACAAAGACGTGCGACGGTATCTCAATCGAAACTTGCCACAAAAGTGGATAGGACGCACAGGAAAAGAAGATGACGCGTTAATGCGGTGGCCACCCCGATCCCCGGATTTAACCCCATGCGACTTTTTCTTCTGGGGGTCTGTGCCTCCACTCCCCGCTAATCACCAGATTTTCGCAACCGTATCACCACTGCTTTGGCTCTGGTCGACCGTGATATGCTGACACGCGTGTGGAACGAGATGAACTATCGCATAGATTTCTGCCGTATTACCGAAGGTGGACACATTGAGCATCTCTGAAATATGTAGAAAAACTCGGAGAGTTTCTCTCTCTATCGGTGTAAGAACTACCATAATCCATTGAGTAGTTTATTTGTTGCGAATTTTTAAAATGTTTCACGGATGTATGAATAACCCTGTATAATCACTGAACATGAGTGCAAGGATAAACAAATATATAATTTCAAATCACTTTGATTATAAAAAATTTTATGGTTAAAATAAAGTTATTAAATGTAAACATAATATAGTATTATTCTACATTTTACACATTGAATTATAAATAAATTCCATAGTCAAGTAACCCTATATACGTAGTATATTCACACTCTTTTTCTGTAAGCTTTATGTTAATCCCATTTACGTGTAAGTCTGTCCAAGTGGCCTCTACCGTTGAAGTTTTCCGGCTAAAACGTGGTTAGTATACTACTATTTCTCAACCTTTTTAAATGCCAACTTTACATTATGTGCTAAACTGATCAGTTCTTTTGTGACCAGTGACGTGACTTCGACAAAAAATTTCGCCTCACCTGAACATATAAAAACACGTGAACTTTCTCAGAACTTCGTCAGAATTGAAGACTGCAGTATTCTATGATACGACTTCATCTGTGTAGAATGCTAACCTACGATTGTACACGGCTTCCTAATACAGAACAATGTTTACGTAATCGCTGAATAACAATGGCAAACACGAAAGACAAACCAACCTTTAAAAGAAGACAGTCAATTTTAGGCGCGTTTGCATCCCTGTTGAGCGCCAATACTACTGTTCCGTCCGTCAATCGGACCGACCGACCATTCATATGTTAACAACTCGAGAACCATGAACGAATGGATCTGAATGAAACTTGGTAAATTGCTGGGAAATTTTACGATAATTTGTCGACTCATTTAAATTGTAATTTAGGTCACACAATTTTAAAGGTTACTTCACATTAACACGTATCTTTTTTCCCGCGCAAATGGCTTTTTTATGTGATCTGAGCGTTGGTTTCACTGCTTCCAATAAGCGCAGTTTGTATCACCTACGGAGAGGACGTGCAAGTTAGGTCTGTGTAATTAGACTGTGTATCGTTAATAATATACATGCCAAAAAGAAAAGGTACCTGGTTCTGCACTTATACTTCGTATCCTAGGAAGAGCACAGCATAATCAAAACTGCGCATTGATTGTGTCGCTGTTGCTAGGATGTAGAGAAGAGACAATGCGTTGTATGGTTGTGGTGTGCTTACGTTCTGTAACTTATTTGTTTTACAGCTACCCACACTTTGTTTTGGATTCTTTATAGGCTTGTTTTGCAAACATCCGACTCTTTTCACCTGGGCAACGCTGATTTGTCTCTACCTGCCGCTAGATGTCACCCTTTCCTCGACATATGCCAGCGATGTGACAGAATATACCCTGTCTATTGAAAACTCATTAGACTCCACCATTAGAACGTCCACTGGGTTCTGCTGCGGGTGAGTACAGTAACGAGGTCATGAACAAGTACAGTCTGGTAGCATTAACTACTTCCATGCTTCACTTAGAAGCCCTGATGGTTCTGGTCTGGATTTTTTGGTCGACGAGGATTATTCAGAAATTAAATATACAAAACACTTGGGAGGGGAAGGGAAATCACCGCTGAGAAGGTTTTAGATCATGCCGCTCACAGCACAGACCTCGCTCCCAGCGATTTCCATTTGTTTTTGCATTTAAAGAAACATCTGGCCGGCCAGACGGTTTCACGAACACGAAGAGGTGAAAACGAAATCGCCACGTGGTTGCGTGCGCAGGCGGCGGAGTTCTGTGACATCGGAGTACAAAAAAAATCGTGTCAGGCTAAACAAATGCCTTGCCAACATTGGTGGTTATGTTGCAAAATAGCTAAAGATACGTGTTGAGAATGTCTCACTCGATGTTTAATGGATTTTTTTAATCACTGCGTTTGTGTCTTTACTTTGTGGACCTCATGCATGAAGAAAACATGTCTGGCTGACGCACAGGATTCGAAGCCACCCATTCGTTACTTTTCAAAAATATAAAAAGGTGTTTTCTTAAAGGAAAAATTGTAACAGATAAATAAATGGCAGCACGGAAAAAGTTAATGGAATATACTCCAATGTAGGTCGTGTGCGGTCTTGCTTGCTGTCATAAGTATAATTTTTATCAAGCTGTTCTGCATCATGCGGTGGACTCAACTCTACGCGATCACCATTCGTAACTTTGTTGTCCGGACGCGCTCAGTCTGGTAGGTGATCCTCTTTCGGGAAACGGGTGTGGTTCACCGAATCACATATAGTTTTAATTATTTATTTTTTTACTTGTTGTTTTATTTACTCAATTTATTGTTGGTATAAAATAATGGAGCGCTATATCCAGTACAACAACTAGATCATTTCTAGGAAACTGACAGTCTCTTCTCTGTACTCCTACTTACACCACACTCGTAAGCGACTGAATTCGCACTGGACTGCTAGCGTCCGTTGTCCGCTGCTAACGTTTTCTCATTTAAATCTCTCCACTCCTAGTTATCACCAACGGTCCCGAATATACGTTGACTTACAACGCATGCCATGAACCGTCCGTAACTGACGCCAGCAGTCCTAAGAAACAACTATACTAAAAATGATCGACTACACAACCTTACATCCAAGTTGCCTTAACCGGTTCTCCGGTTTAAACATTTGGACTCTAAACAAAAACTGACGACTTTAAAAAATAATTTAGTAGCTTAAGTTGCGCCAGTACATGATGCCCTAAAAGGTTATGGATACTAATAAATCATTTTTATACATAGTAAACGGAAGTGGTGATATTTTAAACTTTCTGCGTTTTTAGTACCCATCAGGCATGCCCACAAAAGTGCGGAGAACCTGTTTAATCGCTTTGTTCGCTTGTCAATCCTGACGCACGTAAAATCTTCGGAACTTGTGAAGGTATTTTATGAATTTTTATATTGTATAATGTTACGAAAAAAGTGCATGGACGTTTAAATGTGTTTTTATCTCAGTAATTAACCAACTTGATGCACAAAATTTTGGTGTTATAATAAGTTTTATTTCATGCCTCTACATGTTTCGAACACGTGTGCTCGAAACATGTAGAGGCCTCTGGTATCATCACACCTATATGTGTGATGATACCAGAGGCTGTGTAATGCAATTTTGACCTCCTGATGATAAGCACATGTGCTCCAAACATGTACAGGCATGAAATAAACTTATCGTAAAACAAAAATTGTGTGCATCAAGTTGGTTAATTACTGAGATAAATATACTGAGATGCACGGTCAACAAAACGTCAATATTTAAATGTGTGTTAGTTCGTATAACTTTGAAGAAAACGAAGACGTGTTTTCTGAACATGTCAAATGTATCTCGCTAAATGTTTGTATAGAAGCTGTGGAGAAAAAAGAAACATATTTTATGTCCCAAATGTTTCGTCCGTAAGTATCGGCCCCCCGAGTCAAACCAAAGGGAGCCTACGGTTGCATTTCTGAGCTTACATAGCTGTTGAATGATCCGAAAATGTCATCTTCCTACTTTACAAACATAAGTAAATCGTGACAGCGTTCAGAGTGCGTTTCACTCACACTTGTTTTATTCCTTTTTTCCAAAGCTTTATTTGTTTGAAATCACAAAACACAACATAGGCTTATATTAAAAATGGTGCAGGATAAGAGTTGTAGGCCGGGATAGCGCAGTCGGTACTGCGACTCACTTTGGGCTGGACGGTCCGGGGATCGAAACCCGGTGGGGGGCAAGATTTCCGCACCCGTCCAGACCGTCTCTGGGGTCCACAGTAGGTACCGGGTTTTTTTCCCAGGGGTAAAGCGGCCGGGGCGTTGCGTTGGCCACCCAACCGCATCTAGTGCCGAGGTCAAAGAAAGAGTAGAACTTTAACTCTACGCCACCTCTGGGACTTCGTGACCTGTTATAGGGTGAATTTTTACAGGATACAGGCTTTTGTATTTGGCTAAATAACACTGAAAATGGAATCCTGGGTATTGATTGCTTATTTCTTCGATGCTCAGTTTTGACTTCTAAACAATTTAAATAGCCTCGAGTGTCAGTGATTAGTGGCATGTGAATTTAACGTCTGTGCGCTCTAAGAATATGGTTCGTCTTAGTGTTAATTATTCGGTTTGATTAATAAATTTATTTCCGCCGAACAACTCCCCTTTCTGTTACAGTGTATCACTTCGCTCTCACTCGGGTCGTCTGCGTATCATTTTCTTGTAGGTGATGTAAAAAGCGTGGATATTAGCATGGCCTTCATCATTTTTTCTGTCTATCACCCCTCTTAATTGTAGGCTGTACAATTTTACAGTCTTGTTATACATTTATATTTTATCCTAATTAACGATACTTCCGAATAATTGTATTTCGTCTCGATCCTGCTGACACCGATTTTGATTCTACAGCGCTGTCTTAGGCAAAGAATTAAAGTCAATGGTTTGTATAAATACATTATTTAGACCAATTTTTTCTGTTTGTTCCAACTAAATGCACATAATATTTTAGATTCGTATATTTATCACCTATGAACTCCTACACGTTTCGATGTTTCTTGCGTCATCTTCAGGGAGACCATTGTGTTATGTGCTCAAAAATTCCAGAACAATGATATCCCTGAAGATGGTGCAACAAGCACAGCAACATGTCTTCGGCAACAGGTGATAAATATGTGTATTTAGCATATATTGTGCGTTTAGTTGGAATAAACAGAAGAAAGTGACTGCAAAAATGCACGGAGTTGAAAGCTTCAGTACATTATTTAGACTTTAGTTTCCGTTAGAATTGTTTTGTGAAAGATCTTTTTTTTTAACAGTAGTGACTTGATAGCCAGAGAACCTGAATATGACTCCGGTCTGGTGTTAGGGTGAATGATAAAAAAATGTGTAAGGATATTCAGGATGAGTGGAGGAAGGAGGGGAGCTGTCTGAGTCAACCGGAAGCATAGCCGACGTTTTTTAAGAGGAGGACCGGAAATGTCTACCGGTTGTTAGGTTAGTCACTGCGATGGGCTGACCAAAGAGGCTGGCGGTCTAAATTAGCTCGTCCGCACGGCGCATCACTGGCTTCACCTTATTGGGTGTTCTTCACTTCTGATGGGATTGTGAGTTACTAATTAACACTTGTTTTATGGGGCGAGGAAGAAATTAATCTGACCTCGATCAGTTACGGAAAGGGACAGAATCAAATCTCGAACTTTAAGTTTCCATATTAAGGTCTTCGTGATTTTCCTCGTTCCCAATACTCGAATGGCGGGTGGACGAAACTTAAATAAGCTCAACTAACTGAACAACAGAAATTTGTATACATGAACTGTAAACTAAAACAAACTGATTAATACACTAATATAAATTATCAGTTCTAAGCAAGCTGACCAATATGCTAAACCTAATTATAACGTAAAACAAGGTAATCAATAAACAAAGTTATAAATTAAAACAATGAGACCAACAAAGTAAACGAAATTGTAAGATAAGCTGAAAGACAAATTAAAATAAACCACAAACTAAAATAAATCTTTCAGTAAAATAAATTAAATTAAAAACAAAGAAAATAAACTAAACTATAAACTACAACGAGCTGATCAACAGATTAAACTGAATTGCGGGTTGAATTAAATTATAGACTAGACTGCACAGTGTGCGATGCAATTAAATCACAAACTAAAACATACTATAGGCTAAACTAAGTCATAAATTAAACTACAAATCAAATCAAACAGTAAAACCTAAAACATTTAATGTTATGGTGTAGTAAAGCTCTACTTCTAGTACGTATTCGGAGAGCTCCGGTTATGAATCTCGATTCACACATCGGCTATTCTGCCTTCCATTTGCCCTCGTGGCCGTGATATTGCATATCTATTGACTTGTAGACTGTTCAGGACACAACATACTTTTCGATCAAAGGGAAGAACTTTGTAAGTTGAAGTTTCCGTGGTAATAGCTTCAAATGCAGGCTATTGGACCTTTTAGTCTCGGTCATTGAACAATCCTTCGCTCGACGCTGCATAAGCTTGGCGGCTAATGTAACGTCGTAAAATAAACGAGGAGAACTAACTTTAAGCAAGTCACATTATAGGTCATTTGTTAGGTTTTGGCTACTGAAAAAATTAGTGGGCCTGACAGAGGACCCTGCTGTGCACGTTTCGTTTGCTGACATACAGGGAAATCGTTCCGAGCCTTCCGCTTGGAAATTTCACTTGCCAAACCTTAACAGATTACCTACACCTTCCTACCAGATAATTAAACATCAATATCAAACATTCTGATTGATTCGTATGATATACAACAATGCTGTTTAAGCTAACGTAGTTATGTTGTATCGAATGAAATGCATGTGAATAGAATCTTGAATGGAGAGTTTGTAATTATTTTTTCAAGAGTTCAGCTTTGTCCGTTTCAAAGAATCGAAGAAATAGCTTAGTCAAAATAACCCAACTGAGATCGAACCGCAAACACCCACAATACAGTGAAGGACGTTATAGCAGAACCGGCCGACTCGATGATGCTTTCTAGTTATATAACGGTGCGGTCTTAACTGAAAATTACAGAGCGTCGAATAGGTATGTATGAAAAGAGAATGGGAAGGATCTGAAAGGTTGTCATCGTCAATTCGACGTACTGTACCATGCCAGCGTTTCATTGGAGGTTCTGACAGAAACTATGAGAGACCTCAGCTGAGATAGCTGACCTCCTGACCAAGAGTCTAAACCCATGACTTTAAGAATACAGAACGTTATTGTTAACCACTCAATTTTCAGGTTAAATTTGATGAATATGCTAAGCTAATCTGACAGATCGTTGCTGAATATACTGTGATAAGAAAGTGTATTACAGAAACTAGACGGACTTCAATGTGAAGATATGTTTTCTGTAAACAAGAGGAGGATACTCAGGTGTGGCAGCATGTTCCGTTCTGCCTTGTCACTGTAGAAGCGCTCTACATCGGGGGCACAAAATGTGTGCAAGTTCGTACGTACGAAAACTTCTCTTTGCTAGTGTATACTTTGTGACAAGTAACGTCGCAATCAGTTGAACTATTGTAGTTGCATATAGGTCTACATTCAGAAATTATGTTCTCACTGGTTTGTACCTACTTGTGTTTAAGCTCTGAGTAGTTACTCAGAACACATCGCACCAACTAGGTGAATAAGCCTCAGACTGGTACTTGAGAGTTCAACATCGTTAACAATAAGAGACAACTGTCACAACGACAAAAGCGATGACGACAATTGTGATTACAAGGAGGCTAATAATGACTGTGATGATGACGACAGCAGCAGCAGCAGCAGCAACAACAACAACAACAACAACTTCTACAATTATAAAACTTCTTTCATATTCGCTTCTTATCTTTTGGGTTGGACTTCTCGGTCTCTTCAGTACATATAAGACCTTTGTATATTATTCAATTGTTTCTTAATTTGTACGTTATTCTATAACGCTGTCAGTAAATCTGATTTAACAGCGCCAGATTATTCGATAAATGAATTGACTAGGATCTGGAGGGAATTGATCGTGGCCTAATTTAAAGTTCTCTGTCGGTATTTGCATGGAGGGCCTGAAAACAACCACGAAGTACACCAAGATAGTCCGTGTCTTGACTGAGGTTCGAAACTTTCGCTCGAATACTTGGCAGTAGAATTACCACTTAAGTCAGTTTTGTCGGTATTTTTTTTTTGGTGCGAAATCTTGGAAGTAGAATAGGGTCACTGTGGTCATGAGTTGGTTGCGATATAGACTGTGAGTGTCCTGAGCATTGAACCGTCCTTTCAAAGGGAGCAGACCGGCTTCAGCGATTAAATATACTGCATAAATTTGGTAGTATAGAGTTCGAATTGTGACATCGAGTATCAGCATTGATAAATATATAGACTTTCCGTCCGACACAACTGTTCTTACATTATGATACAGCTGCATATTTCGGCCCGCTTATAGGTGCATGTCCGAAACATGTATATTTATTAAAATAAATGAATAGTTGTGTTAGACGGGAAGTTCACATATTTGTCAATACTGGCAATATAACACAAAGGAATGGCAAGCTATAATTTAACATCAAATATGCTGATTGAAAGTTCTTCGGGATCTTTCTTTAGGTCCTATTGAATGCCACATTAATACTTGATGTACAGGTCATAGCTTATTTACTCCCACCCTTTTCATTGTGTTGCACGTAAAAATCTTCTTACATTTTTATGGCGTAAATTGTCTGAAGTGGTAAAACATTATTTTTATTACTGGGGGGGGCCCGGTTCGATTATCAGCCTGCTCATCCAACATCTTGACTGGAGCGGACAAGAAACATCACAACTGCTTCCCTTTTTCCTTTGTACAACACTCCTAATAGCATGGAGTTTTTACAACACACACAATCTCTAAACCTATCGATTTCCTGAACACGACATAACGTTAAACATAACTTCTTTCCTAGAAGTTCAAATTTGTCTCTCGACTTTCCGAATATAGACGGTTACAAAATTACTGTGCAGAAAGATTTACGCTGAAGACGTACTACTAACTAGAGAATATCCCATTCAAAATAAACGGAGAATTGGAAATATTAATATGGGTATTTTATTTTTATATCTGCTTTCAGAGAAAGCCGGTCGTTACACTAGAAATACAAATACAAGAAATTATCCTATGTTTACAGGGGTTTGTTATGATAAAGAGCGCGGTAACTCGTGTTCATTTAGAAAATAATTCCGCTGTTATTACAGCAGAATTTATAGTCACTGCCTCGTTAAGGAAATGTCTTAAGAGAACTCTGTATCTAAGTTATGGAACACATGGAATTTACAAAGAAATATATTCCCAAGATATTGGCCATACGATTGGAGATTTATTACTAGTCATGAAGGAAAGACTGAAGTTACCTAGTGAAATATATTCGACAGCGAAATTTGAGGCTGTCACGTCGGTGTTTGTAAAAATTTAGTTATTCTTGGATGTTACGCAGTTCAGGAAGGTCTTCTAGGAATGCTTGACAGTTAACCAGTCAACACGACAAAACATCCTAGACGGCTTGGCTGTGCTGACCAACTGGCTGTCTGAATTAAAAGAGGATTGAGCAGTAATTCTGGAGTGATGCATCCTTTTGTGTCCTGCGTAAAGAAATTTTCACACAATATAATTGGTGGGTCACTTGTATGGGTTAGGTGTAGAAAGGTTTCTACTTTGTCAGTGTATGTCTTGTGATGAACATATACTGGCACATGAGACCTTTACTTACTACCTGCAAAATTCGGTGAAGGAACTCGGGGGAAAACCTTGAAATATCTCAGTCAGGTACTGTAGTTAGGCGTCCATTATTTTAGTGGCTTCTGAAGTTGTTCCAGGAAGGTGCCTTGGGTCACGTAATTGTCCCGTAGTGGTTGTGACTTACCTTATACTCTGGCGTGAAGAACAATGAATCTTTATAGATTCTGCAAGTAAAGTAAAGCCGGAGATTTCCTTACAGTATATATTCATTTTTATTTTTGTGCCAAAGAGAGATTAATGTATTGTTGAATGAGGCATTACGCAGTTCACCCAATAGCCTATTGTTAGACGTGTAATGAAAAGGTAGCTAGGGTGAGGAAAATAGGAAATACGGAAGCGTGCAGAAATTGGAATGTACGGTTAGTCAATATAGTGGGAATGAGACGTTTGAATAACATCGAATTGGATCTTAGAGAATTAAGTTGCTGGGATGTGAACCACACCAATGGCGGGCTGAGATTTTAGCGGCGTTGAATCTTCTAGTTTCGTTCCTTTTAAGTTCTGCGATGGCGCAGTAGTACTATAGCAGCCGCTAGATAGCAGGTTTAATTATGCCGCTGAGCTAACTTGATCGTAAAAGGCATTCCAGATGCGTGAATGACAAATCTATTTCCGTTACATTTTTTTCTGTTATTTCTTGTCTTGTTCTTCTGAGGATCATGTTGGTAGATCGGTAAATTTCCTTGACTAGTATGCCGGAAATAACCAACCCGGACTTACCTTATTCAGGTCATCAGTTATACTGAATCAGATTTCTCGTGGTTTTTCTCAGGCCATTGCGGGGGTGTGGTTCTAAATATGCCAAGAATACATTCTCCTAATCACACGTCACGGTCCAGTAGGTAGCACTGTTGCTTCTTACTAGGGAGGTTCAGGTTTCAGATTTCTGCCCGAAGACCGGCTACTCTGATGTTCTTTGTAATTTTCCTCATTTCGTTCCGACGTATTTCTGGGATATTAACTCAAATTAGGGTATGATTGTCTCAAATCATTAATCACGGACTATCCCACTATAAACATCTGGAAAGTTCTGAAATGTGGAGCTGTAAAAGAAAGGAGAAGTTCAGTTGGACTGATCCTGTGAAAAATGAAGTATTACATAAGGACAAGGAGGAAATGAATACCCTACGTACTATAGAAATAAGGAAGGCTAACTAGATTGGTCACATGATGCGTAGGAATTGCCTTCTAAATACTTCACTGAAGGAGGGATGGAAAGATGGATAGACAAGTCGGGACGGTGAGGAAGAAGATGTAAGCAACTAGTGGATGACCTTCAAGAAACAAGACGGTACTGGAAATTGAAAGCTCTCACTCCGCGGAGAACTGGCTTTGGAAGACGCTATGAACCTGTCTTATGACAGACTAAAGAATGAATGATAACCCGTCATCCAACACTACGTAAAGTGAGCTACTGACGTAGAAAACACTCGTGTACTTTATATAACAGCTTTGCATCTGAGTGAGGGAAGTGATGCGTCATGCTTTGTTGCCATGGTTACCGGCTTTCTGTAGTTACAGTAGAGCTTAGGTTATTCTTATTTTTGATGATATTCCCGACAACAATCGGTCTTTGTGAAGCATTCAAAGAGGTATCTGTTCTGCGGTCGGCGTCACAGTGTCTTACTTTACCAACAAAATGCATCAAGCTGTCTTTGAAGACATTTTCAGTTCCATGACTTTAATATTCAGTGAAACTCGAACTTTATAGTAACCATCTTCATCATAAGGTTCGTCATCACCGTTGTGTTTATAATAAACTAGATTGGCGTGTATATACTTGTCTAACACAACTATATAGTTGTGTTAGACAAGTCTATACACTCCAATCTAGTTAACCATCTTCATGTTTGTACCGTGCATCAATGACGATTAAAACACTTTACTATCCAACAGATGCACAAATATATAATTCGTAGATAGTTAGAAATATTATAAAATATTTAAAATTGCTCCAACATGTTTCGGATCACAAGGGATCCAGTGCTTGGCTAAAACTCCCTGATGATGGATCCCTTGTGATCCGAAACATGTTGGAGCAATTTTAAATATCTTTTAAATATTTTATAATAATTCTAATTTTATCTACGAATTATACATTTATGCATCTGTTGGATAGTAAAGTGTTTTAATGTTTCATAGTAACCCTTTAGGATCTCTGAAGGGATCATAGCTAGGGACACCGTGGATTAGCGCGTGAACATTGTTACCCCGTCATATGACGGGGCGCTTTCTAGCAAATACATACATACATACATAGAGCTGTAAAATATAAAGCTTTCTCGTAAGAAGTTATGAAGACGCAGAGGGGTGATGGAATGTTGGACTTCCACCCTTATTTTGACATTCGGCACAACTAGGGCGGCAGAATTGTCAGCTATACTCACTGGCCGCCTTGTATCCCCAAGGAAATTCTTTGGTTCTCATTTCTTATAGGGGCTAAGTTGACCCCAGGGTTACTGAGAGCGGCCAGAAGTAATAGGCGACCTGAAAACTTCCAAGGAACCAACCGGGAGTCGAACCTGCAGGCTCCCGCTTGTGGCGCATTGCCTTAACAAACTGCACCCCCGTGCGCCCCCATATAAATAATAAATAAATAAATAAATCTCCCAGATGTATACCTGCTTAAAATTCGTGCGCATCTTCCGATATTGTTCGTAGAGTACCTGCAGCTGAAGCACAGTCGTTACATAACCTAATCGACTGATTGTCGCTAGCACACGGAACTCGCCCTAAGCTGGGCTAGGCGGAGCAGTGGCTGCATTGAAGGTCGCGGTGTGTTCCCCGCGTCGTGCGGTCCCGTCGCCTGTAATTGGTCAGTCCTCTGACTCAGATTCGGAGCAGTTATGTTTGCCAAGAGCACTGTTTCTGAAACGTCAAAGATGTGGTCATTTCTTAAGAATCTAAGATTCAGTAATTACGAAAATCGCCGTTTTTACTTGTATGGTACCAGACTTCAAGGTCGTGTTCACAAGGTTCAGGGTCAGATGAATCCAGTACACAACTTTACAACCAAGTTATCTTAAGATTCGTTGTAATGTTAGAATTAACTTCTAATCCTTGGTCTTCCTATGAGATTTCCGACCAAATTGTATATGCAGACTCCTAGGGAATGAGCCTCATCATTAAGTTGACTCAGGTCACTTTGATTTACCTCTCCTGGGTCAAAAGCTGGGACTACATTCTGAGTTAGCTGGTTTGCACTCCGGAACAGGAGTCTCAAACACTAAACATGCTAGTTCATTTATTACAGGCTTCTCGTTCGTACTGGTCTATTACAGATTGTGGCCCGGCTCAGTGCCTTAGAAGTTTCATTTTTTATTTGCAGTCTTTTTCATCACTGGTCTTAAAGCTCAGAAAGGCTTGCTATCCCTGGCCGATAGCATAAATCACACGTCAGCAAAGAGATAACAATACAATAATTTTAAATTCAGTAATTATCGTGTATTTTTATTTTGTCGTTAAAAGTAAGGATTATTCGTAACGGTGTTTTTAATTCTAATGAAAATACATTTTTGTTTATTGTTTTTTTTACGTGTGGCCTGCGTAGTATTTGAGTTGTAGAGCCCCGGCATAGATGTTGTCGGTCTCCTGTCAAAAACGTCCTGCCAAATACCTGAAGTGCCGCTGTTGGAAAATTAACTCAGACGCGGAACGGCCCGCAAGCTCTCTAATGCGCAGTATCTGCAATAGATTGTACCATTGTACTCGTAGTTTCAGAAGCTGTCAGTTACGTCTGTTAATAACAATTTTTAGCTAGGTGCAATAAATGAACATCAGAAGCAGTAAGTGAAACAAACCAGAAAGAAGGAACAACACATGAACCAACAAATGCACCTAATGAAACATAATTCATAATTCATACACTGATAGTGCCATGAATTGCGTTTTATTAGTACACTTCTTAGTTAATATATTGATTGTAAGAATGTGCACTGTATGAGTAACATAAAATTAGGAAAGAAGAATTTTGGAGACTGTGCTTACTTAAAATTAGACAAAATTAGCCTGAGCCCAAACACTCTTGTTCGTCTTACTTATAGCAAGCCTACAAGTAGACAAGCAATGAGGAATCCCCAGAGGCAGATCGTCTGAGCAAGCCATGTCGTGAGTCTGATCGATCTGGTGGTACTGTGCGCAGGGGGGAAATTACTACTGATTCACTTGCCTTACGCAAAGGATCCATTATGAGATCAGTCTAGTCACAGTCAGATGGCTAAATACATTCGTCACAAAAGGAGGGTGACCAAGGAGACTATTTTTGTTTGTCAGTCGTTCTGTGCTTTTGGGATATGGCACTGCGTCACTGGGTTTTTGGTTCCCGACATTTCGAGGCCACGTAATAGTCTTTCCTCGGACCTTGCGACCCTTGAAGAGACCACTACTTACTTACTTACTTACTTATTTACTTTCTCATCGGCTGTTCGTCCCCCTGACAGCCTTGACCCCCTTAATTGAGGACGCCCATTCTTCCCTATCGACTGCCTTCCATCGCCATCTCTTAACTTTAATCTCCCCTAGAACTTTCTCTACATCTTCCAGCCATCTCATTCTCGGTCTTCCTCTTCTTCTACTTCCTTCCAGTTTACTCTCAAATATTTTCTTAACTGCCCTTCCTTGATCTATTCTTACTACATGTCCATTCCATTCCGATCTCTTCTCTCTAATATCTGCTACTATGTCTAGATCTTTATATAGTTCCCTCAGTTCCTGATTAACTCTCATTCTCCATATTCCTTGCTCTACCACCGGTCCATGTACCCTTCTTAATATTTCCTCTCCCATGTATCCAGTCTTGTCACATCCCTCTCTGTCATAGCCCGTGTTTCACCCCCAAACACTGCAAATTTTTTCACCATCATTGTGTGTGTGTGTGTGTGTGTGTGTATGTATGTATGTATGTATGTATGTATGTATGTATGTATGTATATATATATGTATATATATACATATATATTAATTTTAACTGCTTTGCTAATGACTCTAGACCTAAATATTTGTCTTGTACTATAGAAAAACATCTATTTCCTGCAGCAGTCCTTGATTTTATTTAATCACTTATGAAATTCTGTGAATTTATCAAGGCAGAAGAGCTGCCTCGAAATGTCGGTCACCAAATACCCAGTAACATGGCATCACATTCCAGAACAGGTACATCAAATGAGACACATTTTAGATACCTCACGGACGTATTTTTTTGTATGTGCTGAGAAAAGATACGAAAAATGTCAGTATATGCAGTCGTTATCTGAGCGGACATTTGGGGTCGCGGAATCCCAAGCACAATCTAAGAGCGTCAGCTACTCCGTGACTATTTGTATTCGATCCGAACACATTCAGTTCCCCCATTTCTGCACTTTGTGTCAGTCAGTGAACGTTTTCTGGATCCGAAAGACAACCTGCACCACCTTGCTGGTATATTTGAGGCCTGTTCTTTGTTTAATGTTGACAAATGCACTTTTGGTTACTAGTCACCAGTCGAGCCCAGGCATCTATCGCAGCTGCGTCCTTGAATAGCAAATTTGTGGCGTGTTTCAAATAGGGCTACATGGGCCTAAGTTTTAATTCAGTGGCTCCGTGTAAATTACAAGTCCTTTTTTACTTCATGATAGACTAGGCAACATACATTGTATTTGAAATACCTTAGGATAAATGCTCATTCCCCTTGTAATATGTAAACAAGATTTTAACGTCTATGTTGTATACGCTCAGTAATTAATGACGATCTTTTTGTTGTGGTAGGTAAAGGATACATTAAATTTTACCAAGAATGTCCGCCTTTGTCACTTTGAAAGAAAATCCAGAATAATTTTTAAAATTTAAAGAATTACAGTTATTAAGTACAGTGCATTCCTTTTATTGCTGTACTGAACATCGCAAATATCACGGGATGTTCTGTTGAATGCAGGTTTCGTTGGCGCTAAACCTACCGATCTCAGCATGACAGCAACAGAAAGATTCGCTTATGAGCTACTCGTGATCCTCAAGGTCTGTTTGAATTACTACTTTCTTGCTATAATGTACCCACGGAAAGATGTCTAGTGGATGGTGGGGGTGACAATACTGAGTCTTCCCTCTGCCTGCTGTTGTATTCCCCTAGAGTCCCGTCTGACTAAAGCAGGTCGGTCAAAGAACCACGTAGCTGGAGAATGTTATCATGTGTTAATCGTTACGTAAGCTCATGTTATGGGAATGGTTACATTTAAAGGGAATACGGGGAAACGCGCTGCCTCGAGGAAGACGTGAAAGCATCGATCCATGGGGACTTCTTTCCATTGATTGAGTATGGGTGGTATACACTTCAACAATTTTTACGAGTAATATTATTCACCCTAATACAAATAATCGCTGACCGTAAAGTACAGGCGTCAGTTTCGGGTGTCACATACTACGTATGAAAGTGTAATTGTCTTTCTGGAAAACAGACTTTTTTCTTGCCCGTCTCATGAAAGGCATGGATATGTGATCCTATATGTGTATTTGGTATATTTCTGTGTGTTTGTGAATGTGTTTGTTTTTGAGAATATGGGCGTGTTTGTGAGTGTATGCGCATGCGTGATCAGGCTTTCTTTTCCCTCCTAATAAATTCTAGGCACACTGACATTAAAATGAGTTCGGTAGCCTACTTAGCCGCAGAAATTGTTGTCGGATTTATGAGTTTAACATGAACGTGTATTTTGCCTTCGTGTTCGTATTGAATTCTGCTGATATGCTGGGAATTTCTCACGAAACTCACAGATTTCTGGAGAAGACGGTTTGCGAAGCATCCTGAGCGGAAAGCTGCAACAGCTGCTTTTTCTCAGTCTAAGTTGGAATTACTCTGTTCAGAAACAATGAAGAAATTTGCAAACTCAGCGAAATATAACTTATTACATGTGGTGTAAAAAACTGTTTATAAACCTGAATGTTTATTACACTGAAACCTGTCGTTATCGGACAAGCCTCTTGTGGCGAGGACATTCCATTCTTAATTTATCTCTGTAAACGGAAATGCCTTCACTCATAAATGGTAAGGCAGGACAAGAATGTAATTAATATTCTGCTTCAGTAGTTATTGCTGCTTTTCGGGTCGCTCTTTTCCTACTCTGTTTCGTAATATATATGACGCGGATTGTTGCTGAAGCACATTTTAAGAAATTAAGCTTGACTGGGAAAGATAAGTTATTGACTGTGCTTATTTAAGCACAACACCACGAAGGTGTTCGTCCAAGCATTCTCAGGCCCACTGCTAGATAGTGGTGATTGCTTAGCTTCACACATATACATACACACACACGCGCACGCGCGCGCACTCCTCCCGCCCGCAGCTTAACTTCAACACGCATTAAGTAGCATGATGGGCGAGATCCAAATATGTTCCGAAAGATTTTCAAAACGGAAAAAAGTGTGTTGTTCCTGCCTGTCATCGAAGCCACATATCCTCGGTCGTCTAGCTTCTATTCTAGTCCCAATACCGAATGGCATATCGTATTTACATCAATTTCTAATCTGTGATTTTGATTATAAACATGTGGGATGTGCACTATGAAATATGATTTTCATCTTGAGTTACAGCCGAGTCCCGATATAGTGCTCTCCATGTTAGCGCCATCCTCATCTAGCGCCCATGGAAGTCTCTGAACAGAAATTCCCTATTACACAGTATTTCGATCTACTGCTACCCTCTACAGAAAGCCACACTATATGTTAAACGAGCAGTGGCGCTATGTCTGGGGTTGACGCGTCAGCCTGAATCATCATGTTCACGTCCATAGTGGCTCTGTTATAATTGGAAGTAATATGAAGTTTGTTGCTCTGTTTTTCTGGGCGTTGCTCTCTTATTCTGATCAATTAAACGGGCTGAAGTTTGTAACTGAGATAATTTGAATCCGATTTGATAGTATGAGGTTGCTGTAATACACCACAAAGTGAAAAGCAGGTTTAATTGCCTTGGGCACCCAAATCAATTACTCAATCCCCTTCATGCGCAAATCTCATTGATTTTTCGTCTGTTCTGCTGTGCAAAATATTTATTTACCTATCACTTTAAACCCATTGTCCATACCGTATTCGATAATAATTGTTTTTCCTGGAATAAATCTAGACCCTAGGGCATGGCAATTTAACGGAGCTTCAGTAAGTCGAGCCTCCAACCTCGCTTACCCTCGTAGAAGTATGGTAATTTGACTGGGGGAAGGATTCGCTTTCTATTCAAGGTATAGAGATTAGGCTATTCTGTGATGTGGGATGTAACACCTTCCAATCTGGTAGAAATTTACCACCGTTTCGAAGTAATTGTTGTTAGTTGTCTTGTGTGTATTAAAATATATTTATTTACTGCAATTGGGTTGTTACCCGGTGGCAGTGGTTATTTTACATGTAAACAAAACATGAAATTGGTTACTACTAGATTTAAATTGGGAGGGCTACATGAGAAGCATGTACTGGCAACTTGGAATCTTGGGAACCATCTCAGCATTTGCTTATAGACACAGGGAAACCAAGAAAAACCTGTGTCGAGGTGGCCAGTCGCAGGACCTTCCGAGTACTGATTTCTAGCCAGCAGTC
>Ga0123354_10003657_pt1 | contig 21337 bp, 12 predicted proteins | sample TergutLab28metaG_2_FD_97872 | JGI IMG/M metagenome (GOLD analysis project Ga0123354, IMG submission 97872) | Labiotermes labralis P4 segment gut microbial communities from Petit-Saut dam, French Guiana - Lab288 P4 | ecosystem: Host-associated > Arthropoda: Insects > Digestive system > Gut ... | reverse complement strand
TGATGTTTTGCTGACCGTGCATCTCAGTATAATCCTAGTAATTAACCAACTTGATGCACAAAATCTTCTTTTAAAATAAGTTTATTAAATGCCTCTACATGTTTCGAGCACTATGTGCTCATCATCAGGAGGTCAAAATTGTATTATACAGCATGTGGTATCATCACACCTGTAGGTGGCCGTCCCGTGCACAGGTTGAGAGAAGATTCCAACCAGTCTTCTCTCAACTTGTGCACGGGACGGTCACCTACAGAGTGTGATGATACCACATGCTGTATAATACAATTTTGACCACCTGATGATGAGCACATAGTGCTCGAAACGTGTAGAGGTATTTAATAAACTTATTATAAAACAAGATTTTGTGCATCAAGTTGGTTAATTACTAGGATCCTAGTGTATTCGTCTGCAATTGACAGTGAAGAGACACTGATACTTGTCAAAACTTCCGAAAGGGTGCGAAAGCCCATGAACAGAAGTACCGATGTAGACACTGATTCAGGCGGAGGACATTTTGAGAAATGTTTGTAAATTGTGACTTGATAAAAAATAAAAACAAATTTTTCTTATACTGGGAAGTTCATTTTAATGCATTTTATCAGTCGTAAGTAAAATATTACGTAGTTAAGATATTTCTTTTCGAATGTAAACTTTCAATTACATTCAAAATCCACTAATTCCCGTATATATGTTTATACGAAATTTCTTCTTTGCTTTCACGTGACTAATTCACTCATGGAGTTTGTCCAAGCATTTTAGATACAGCCTGTATAGGAGATGTTCTCGGACCATGACAGATATTCAGTCAGTTTTTCTTCTGAAGGGACTTCTATCAGACTTGAAGTCCACAGGTTGCAATTTCGTTCTGCTTGCTGTCGATCCAAGTCCGTGTTCTGTTTCTCCCTTTTTTAAGCCATTCACGGACAAACCAATAAAATTCTGAAGTCAGCTAATGCCCTAAAATGCACACAACCACACTAGTCTGGTGCTATGTTACCAGAGTTCTAGGATATCTCAATGAAACTTTGTTGAATACGCTTACTGGGGGTATCGCTATCCGCTTCCGTTTTAACATTGTACAGCTGCAACGATAGAATTCCGGCAGAGCACACATTGATACTCAACCGTAACAAACTGTATATATATACATCCTACTCGTCCCTATCTAACAGATACATTCTGTTGCATAGTAGATCTGCTATTCATCCTGCAGACAGTCTCTCTCTCTCTCTCTCTCTCTCTCTCTCTCTTGAGACATCCAAACTTTGCTCCACTAGACTCCTTCTGACTGTCCGTTCGGTCTATATTGCCGACCTACCAACCTTTGGGATACACATCTCTTACGTGCATTCCAGTCACCTACACCCACCTCAGGACTCAACGAACAACCTCGACTGTTGTAAATAAGCAGAGTTCACTTTCTTCGGGTTTGTCGTAATCTGCTAACGATATAAGGTTCAAAGCAGGTTGATCAGAATTCGGACCACAAATATCTCCTGGACGTATATGCAATTAGACTTGCACGAACTCGGCCATGATTATATCGGCCAGCTGGAACAGAAAACAATGAGCAGATCGGAAGCACCAAGAAGACCAGTAAGACCATGTTACGATTATGTCTGTTCATTGCTCATCTAAACAACCCAAATATTGTCACTGCCTTTCCGGCCACTGTTCAAATTATTTCTACCATAAATACAATAATTTTCAAAAAAAAAGATTGGAGGATCTTGCATTTACAGAATTCTTCCAGCAATTCTCTTCAATTAAGAGCATACATTTTGAATTAGTGCTGGAGAAATGTAGCAACCACGGAAGAAAAATAAGCAGACAGAATGAAAGTAGGAAATCCAGAGGGGATGAGACCATTTGGGCGTACCTTATGAAAGTTCGGAGAATAGTATTAAAACGAATGTCCAAAAATATGATATGAGAGAGTGAATTCTTCTCACTCCATATAGAGTGAATATGTAGGCTCCTGTGAGCACGGCAATGTGCCGTGTGTCTCCAGCAAGGTGGAAAATAACACAACCAATTCAGCGAATAATATGTTTTGAAGAATTCCTCTGCTCCATCGAGTAATTTGCGTCATGTAGATGTACTTATGATACTTAGGCCAACAAATAGAAACAGCTCTCTAAACAATTTATTAATTACCTTTCTCACAACTTAGCTAAGTTGTTACGTAAGCTATTTCAAAACACAACAATGCTAGCACAGACAGCACAAATTGCACATGATTTCAAGGTTATGGTAAACCATTTTACCTAAACCATGACAAACGGTCTCCGGTTTAACGGGAACCTGCAACTTACTGGGCACGAAGCAGTACAGTTAACTACTCGCTCACGGCTTTTGGTTAGAACATTAATGAAACATAATGGAAGTGCCACAGGATAAGAAGGAAACGATGGACTATGGAACACAGGCACCGGAAGTGGTCAGTGTCATGTATCTTGTCTTGTCGGTCATGATATCGATGTAAGCAACAACGATGGTGTTCTTGGATTAATATCAGTTCAGTAATTTCGTGTTCGCAACTATGACCTCTGGGAAATTACAGCGGAGTGTATAGTAAAATTGCATAACTTATTATATCTACCTACATATATTATAAGTCCATTATACTGGGAAAATTTATAATATTGTACTGGCCATGTTTGTTTCCGGGTTTTATGGGCCATAAACTTCTACGCCCTAGTTATAAGGGACAATGATGCGACTCTTCTACCTGTTGATCTTTGCGGATAAATTCTGGTAGAAAACTAATTAGACCGTATAAATCACCACGTTAGCTACACAACGCCATCGCATTTTCATGGTCCTTGTTCGAAGTCATTTAATCTTGTGTTTCACCAAATTCCTTTATGCATGAGAGCACACAGGCCTGTAGTGACGTCATGTGTACGTGCGTCCGTGTCCTACCCGAACTTCGGAATAAATGATTAATATAATGATTAATATTTTCCTGCCATCGTTGTAACAGATTCTGCGGCAGTGCGAATTTCTGAGGCAGAAGTGACTGTAACTGATTTAAGATGGCTAAAGCGTAAAATTCTGAGTTTAACTACGGAGATGCCGGTTCGCAATCCAGTAGAAATATCTATTGTTATTCCTATAGTTTTTCATGGCCCTGATAAGTGGGTCCCTGTCACCACGGCATGGCGCGTCCTCTGGTTGCGGATTGAGGAACGGCCTACAATATGGAGGGTAGCTGTGAATATATTGAATAAGTATTAGCGAACAGCCGACAAGGGGTTGTCCTCCAGCTTGGGGTTTGGGTGATGTACTAACAAATATTCACCGTAAAAACTGGCATAGTCACGAAACAGAGACACGTACTTCGGACTGGTACTGATACTTTGGTACAAAATAAGCAATGTAGAAGGGCCATGAGATTCGTTACTTGTAATGTTGGGAGAATGTATAGGGTAGGTTCATTTTCAACAGCATTAGAATTAGAATTAGATTTAGTGGGTATACAGAAAGTTAGCTGGGACAGAGGGGGAAAGGAAAGAGCAGGGTTTATATTTTCCTCTATGGAGAAGAAACCGAAAAGCATCAGTTGGGAACAGGATATTTTGTACACCACAGAAGTGTCAGCAATAAGAAAGTAGATTTTATTAGTAGCACGATGTTATGTACAGTTCAGGGAGGTCACTGTTGTAATACCATTGTTTTGAATGTGCATGTAACAAGTGAGGAGAGAAGTGATGATTCAAAGGGCAGTTTTATGGGAAATTGGTGCTTGTTTTCTGTCATTTGCCAGAGGACCAAAGGAAAATTCCGTTAGGAGACGTTAATGCAAACTAGAGAAAGAGAATATTTTCAAACCGAAAATGGGAATGAGAGTCTACATCAGGATAGCAAAGATAATGGTGTTAGACTAGTACCCTTGGCCACATCAAAAATATCTAGTTGTCAAGGACACGATGTTCCCGCACCGAAACATTCATAAATGCACCTGGACCTCTCCAAATGGAAATACTCACAAGTAGATAAATCACATATTGATAGATAGGAGGTTGCATTCGAGTACACTTGATTTACGATCTTTCAGGGGAGCTAACTATCCAATGGTTGCAAATGTTAGGGAAAGATTGGCAGTAAATAAACAAGCAGCACATAATTCTGATGTAGGAAGATTTAATAACAAGACGATAAATAAGCTGGAAGTTATGAAACAATATCAGATTACGGTCCCAAACAGGTTTGCAGCTTTGGAGAACTTACATGATAACGAGGACATAAACAGGGCTTGGGAAAATAAAGAGAATATCATAACCCCAGCTAAAGGGAGCTTATGTCTATACGAATTGAAGCAGTATAAAGCACGGTTCGATGAAGAATGCTTAAGTTTTTTTAGATCAAGGGAAGCAGGCCAAAGTGCAGTGGTTACAGGATCCAAACCAAATCAATGTAGATAATCTAAACAACATAAGAAGCGAAGGAATTTCTGAAAGCTAAAATTGATGAACTTGAATCTAACAGTAAGTTAAAAAATATCAGAGACTTGTATAGGAGCATCGGTGACTTTAAGAAGGGTTTCCAGCCTAGAAGAAATATAATAAAGAGTGAGAAACCCCTTATGGTTACAGACTCCCACAGTATTTTGGTTAGATGGAGGAATAATTTATCACTCCTGTTCAATGTACATGGGGTTAATGATGTTAGACGGACATAAATACATACAGCAGGGCTACTAATGCCTAATCCGAGTGCCTTTGAGTATGAGATGGCTGATGAAAAGATAAAAAGACACAAAGCACCAGGCGTTGATCAAATCCCAGCACACTTTATTAAAACAGGACTAGAAAAATTCACTCTAGGATTCATAAACTTATTAATTCTATTTGGAATAAGAAGGAATTGTCTGAGGAGTGGAAGGAGTCGATCATTGCGCCTAGCTATAAAAAGGCTGATAAAACAGATAATAATTTGTATAAGGGCATGTCATTTTTGCGAACTATGTATAAAATTTTTCCAACACCCTGCTGTCAATGTTAACTCCATATGCAGAGGAAATTATTGGGGATCTTCAGTGTGGATTTCGACGCAACATGTCAAAGACTGATCATATATTCTGCATTCATCAATTACTTGAAAAAAAATGGGAATAAAATGAAACAGTGTGTCAGCTATTCGTACACTTGAAAGAAGCTTATGATTCAGTTGGTATAGAGGTCGCGTATAATATTCTCATTGAGTTTGGTACCCACATGAAACTGGTAAGGCTAATAAAAATGTGTCGGAATGAAACCTATAGCAGAGACCGAGTAGGTAAACATTTGTCTGGCATGTTTGCTTTTAGGAATGGTTTAAAACAAGATGTCATTAGGAGGGTTCATTAAACCAAGATGGCCTGAAATTAAATGGTACACATCAGCTTTTTTATGCTGATGATGTTAATATATTGTGTGGAAGCGTACATACTATGAAGAAAAACACAGAAACTTTGTTAGTCGTTAGTAAGGAGATTGGTCTAGAAGTTAATGTTGATAAAACTAAGCACACGGTCAAGTCTCGAGATCAGGACGCAGGACGAAGTCACAATATGGAGACTGATAATAGTTCCTTTGAAAGGGTGAAGGAATTTAAATGTTTAGGAACAACCTTAACAAATCAAATTTTTATTCAGGGAGAAATTAAGAGCAGATTTATATCAGGGAATGTTTGCTATCATTCGGTGAAGAATATTTTGTCTTCCAGTTTGCTATCCAAAAATATAAATATTAAGACATGCAGAACTATAATTTTGCCTGTTGTCCTGTATGGTTGTGAAACTTGGTCGCTCACATTGAGGGAGGAACGTAAGTGCAGAAAACTACATAATGAGGAACTAAGTGATTTGTTCTCCTCACCAAATATTGTTCGGGTTATCAAATCGGGAAGAATGAGATAGGTAGGGCATGTAGCACGTATGGGGGAGAGGAGAGGTGTATACAGGATTGTGCTGGGGAAACCTGAGAGAAAGAGACCATTTGGAAACCCAGTCCTAAATGGGGAGAATAATATTAAGTTGGATCTTCAAGAAGTGGCATGCGGGTCATGGACTGGATTGTTCTGGCTTAGAGTGGGGACAGGTGGCTAGCACTTGTGAAGGCAACAATGAACCTTCGGGTTCCACAAATTGTTGGGAATTTCTTGACTAGCTGAGAACCGGTTAGCTTCCCAAGAAGGACTCTGCTGCATGGAGTAAGTAAATAAGTACGTAAATAAGTAGTCTGTCGTTGTCTTCCTCATTCCCTCGAAGCCAGTCTGTGAACAGAATATCTTGTAGGCGGAAATCGCACTGTCCTTTCATGTTTACCGAAAGTTACGATTTTCTCTCATCGTTGAAAGCTACATAACTTCTGCAGTTGTAGGACATCGTCAGATAGCCTACGAAAAGTCAGCTTTTGGCCACTAGCCTGCTATTCCCTTTTATTCCTAACATGATTCAGGATAACTCAGACAGTAAAGACCACAGACGACGAAATGGTGTCTGCCAGGGTGCAGAGGGAGTTCGGTGGACTGGTGTTTGTAGCAGCGACAGGCAATACTATTTCGAGTAGCGTATGGCGTGCGATTGCATCGTGCAAATGCTTTCATGTAGAGTAGTAGCGCTCGTTATTCGCTATGAAACCTTACACATGCATATCCATCGCATTTCTGGAAGGGAAAATTTCCTGGTCTGTGAACAGTAACAGTAACTGAGAGCTTGTAAATAAAAGCAACTTGGTGCACAATTTTTCTCAGTATGTTTATTCCCTTTCTCTACATGTTTCGGGCGACTCTGTGCTCATCATCAGGAGAAACAACTTTATTATGCGACTGTCTGGTATGCATACCAGACAGTCATCGATAGAGAATAACAAAAACCAAGTGTCGCATAAATACAGTTGTTTCTCCTGATGATGAGCACACAGTCGTCCGAATCATGTAGACAAAAGGCACAAACATACTAAGAAAAATTGTGCACCAAGTTGGCTTTCTTTACAAGATTATACAGGGATGCACGGGCAACAAAACATAAAATAACTGAGAGCTGTTTGAATTAACTGGCCCGTCTTTTGATTCCAGGCAATAAACGTGGATAATCTTTTCGTCACGAATTCATACGTACCAAGAATGTGAAGCTCTTCTGCTATCCATTGGGAATTATAGTATAGTGATCCAGTTACAGGCCCGGTGTGGCCCAGAGGGTGGGTAGAGGTATAGCTCTACTCTTCCATGACCGCGGCACTAGAAGAGGGTGAGTGGTCAGCAGCACGTCCCGGCCGCACTTTACCCCCGGGAAAGACCCGGTACCCATTTTACAAGAGGCTGGGTGGGCCCCCAGGGCCGGTCTGGAAGGGCGGAAAATCTCGTCTCCACGGGATTCGATCCCGGACCGTCCAGCCCGTAGTCAGTCGCTATACCGACTGAGCTACCGGGCCCACCCTTTGGGAATTAGGGGATCAATTCGAGTAATGGCAAGGGATTTTTGTCTACTAAAAAGCTTCCAGATGGGTTCACAGGCGCGCCTAGTCACATATTCTGTGGGTACCGGGTCTCTTTCCCCGCAGTTAAAGCAGGTGGGGTGAGATTAAGAATAAGTGGATCGATTTTTCCTCTCCCCATACATCCTTACTGTGTGGACAAGGAAAATTTTGCATTAACTTTACTAAGACATCTTCACTCTTCTCTCTTCAATACTGAGTTTAGAACAGACACACGACATTTTACTTTCTATTACTAGTTTACTGCACCTTCCTGGACACTGAAACGCCTTTATATGTTCAAGCTACTAAAACCTGTTTTAATTAGATCAGTACTATAAACTTCGAGACGGGTGCTAAGCAATTTCTCCAGTGTGATAATATAATGAATAGTATAGAATATATTTCTGTTTCTCCGTGACTTTCAAACAAGGCGTGGTGTGACAAATGCCTGCATGCACGCCATTCTGCTCACAATCTGGTAATCGAGCACCTAACCTAGACGCAGCTTCGTGTCTGGCAGGCAGCAATTAGTGGAGTCGTTAACGTCGGATTAACGTTTTGAGATTTATTGCAGCGCAAAATGGCGGATATGTACGAGGTTCGTTAGTTCTGCATGCGCTGAAAGTGGGTGACCTGAAAGAAGCGATCAGTCTTAGCTGCGTTGTCAAGTAAAATAATGCAATTCTCACAGCGCCATTGAGAGGTATGTTGTGACTGACGTACTATAATTTGCTTCGCAGTTTTTTTGGTACTTTTGTTTAATTTTGGAACAGGACACGAAGTGAACGCATGGAGGAGAGGTCTGTCTGTCTCCATGTTTCTACATGCGAGATTCCTGCAAAATTTAAATAAAGTTGCATATAGATCTGCACCAGATGTCGTCGGATATCTCCCTGTCTGTCTGCAAGACACGCTCTTCTAACAGCGGTGTTGTTGAATACTCCAGTATTCCAGGATGTGACGCCGGGTGAACTGATATTTCGGAGGAGGTCCCTGAACGGGTCTCAGAAATGTCTGAAGTTATAAACAATTCACAAGAAGTCGCACTACAGAAAAATAAAATCCTCACCTATCCATCTATATCTCAGCTAACTTATGTTCCATGCTTGCAGTTCAGTGAAGAAAGTTACTAGGTAAAGGTAAAGTTTTCCCGTTACCAGGATGGGTAGAGGTATAGCTCTACTCTTCCATGACCGCGGCACTAGAACGGGGTGAGTGATCAGCAACACGCCCCGGCCGCACTTTACCCCCGGGAAAGACCCGGTACCTATTTTACAGGAGGCTGGGTGGGCCCCAGGGCCGGTCTGGACGGGCGGAAAATCTCGTCCCCACCGGGATTTGATCCCAGACCGTCCAGCCCCTACTCAGTCGCTATACCGACTGAGCTACCGGGCCCAAAATGAAAATAACTACATTATAAAAACTACAATTCGACCCAATATCTAACTATTCTTAGTCATTTTTATCACTCTGTGACATTAGGCCATTGATACAGCGCTAGACATTTGTTCAGTTCGTGTTCTTTCCGTGGTGAAATATAGACTCAGGGTCAAGTTATGCCTTAAATTAAGAGTCCTTCTTGAGGAGCCAATTAAGAGAAATTTAAAATAGCCAATGAAAAAACAACGGGGCAAATTAATTAAAACCTTTTACAAATTACGCTTTCAGTTTCATGCACAATTCACTCATTTAGTAAACGTATAAAACCTACAAATTAGGATTTTAAAAATAATTGCAATTTTTCTTATTATACTTCTTTTTTTATTCCTGTTTATTTATAAAATCAGAAGAAGACAAAATAAAACGTAAGGTAAAAATGTAGGCGATTTATCGTTGATGGAAGTAATATATATTTGAGTGCTTTACGGAATTGCTTGTCATTACACCATCCTAACAGTCTAGCAGTGGCCAATAACATAAGCAAGCTCATTTCCGGTTACATCTTCCCAAAAGATTCACGATAATATTAATCTGCATGCTGTCGACTTCCACGTTACTTATATCGAGGGCGTTCTACAAATAAATATGCGTATATCCTTACATCGTAACTGCATTTGTGTAACCAATTTAGAAATTTATACAGGAAGTAAAAAATACTATTTTCTTTTTTGTCTGTGGTACTATAGCCCAATCGGACTTTGGCCGCCTCTTTTGAGGTTTCCAGATCACACTCAGTCCGACACACGACAATCGGTAGAATTCCTCTGGACAGAGGATTAGACCGTCTCAGAAACCTTCACCGGACAACACAAAACACAATAGATATTAATGTCATCGGCGGGATTCGAAACCAGAACCCCAGCAATCGAACGGCCGCAGAAGCACGCCGCACACAGTGTGGACATTATACCACTACGTCGAACAAATATAAAACTTTTCTGAATTAGTGTCATTAAAGAAGCAATTAGTAACCTACAATATTTAAAAGGGTTGCTGCCGTGGGGTTGTTATTCAGTGCACAGATGCTGGGCGCAAACTAATGCTGCATTGTGTGCGTTGCTAATAGCACTGTTGTAACTTGCGCTACTGTGTTTTGCTCTGAGCGTGAGGCGAAGGCCGAGGTATAATTTACAGCACCCTCCTCACCCCATTCTTGGTTGTAGGGAAAAGACAATAAAAGCGCATATTAGTAACTCAGAGAGAGACGGAACCTCAAGTTATACATAGTAATGAGATCTGTATCTGACCCAGGGGTGCCAACCTTATTTCACTGGAAAACTGCCAACTTGTCTTGTTTATTGCTATAAAGCAACTTTGTTGATACAGACGACACAAAATGTTGGAAACGTACGCGTTATCACGTACTATATTTCTTTCTCCTGTTTAGCATTCTAAAGTTTCCTTTACAGGATATTTGGACGTAATACTGGTTACACATCTGATCAGTCTGAGTGCAGATCGGGATAAAGTGTTTACCGACAGTCTGCTCTGTTGTTCTTGTATGTGGCTGCATAACGAATATGAAAAGTGACTGGGATTAAAACGTCATAACATATACTAAGACACCAATTCATAATTGTTGTGACCTAAGAGTGTAGCACTCAAGATACTACACAAAGACAACAACAGACACAATACTTACAGTATCACTGCAAGTAACGGATATGTTAACTACGAAATGGACCAAAAGCACCTGACGGAATTTGAAATTTGAAAAAACAGCGTGTCCGCCATGCGGATCTTCCATGCTGACCTCATTATGTGTAGTGATGTTTGGAGTACAGTTCCGATGGAGCGCTGGTCTCGGCATTACCGCACTGCAGAAATGGAACTATTTAACAAAACGGAGTCTGTTCTAGCTACACAGCATGGTTTCCGACAGCAGTTTGAAAGACGTGATATCTTAGCCGCAGTTGTCCGCTATTGTGGGTATCGAAGCGGCGTCAAGAAGGATCAGTGAAGGGCTATAAGCCAAAAGAACATCAACGATTCGCCTCTTACACCTGGCAATGTACAGCGGGTAAGAGTCTCCATAATGTGAAGTCCGCACAGGTCATTTTGACGCCAGGTTCTCGCACATCGCTTCAAGGAAAACAGCCCTCGCCGAGTACTTCTCAAGGATTTGCATTAGCAACCAAACCAAATCTATATGGCTCAGAAACTTACTGAAATTGTCAGGGTGGGGTCTCCATCAGTTTTGCAAGGAATTCTTGAAATCGCTGATTAAAAATCGCGACATAGTGGAAAACATTACTGATGTCAGATGAGGATCACTTCCATACAGTAAGTCTGGTTACGTGGATAAACAGAATTGTCGTTGCACTTCTCCAAACAAGCCATATGAGCATCCTCTGCGTTGAGCTGAAGCGACAGTGAGTTGTGCAGCTTCTTCTCATGACATTTATTGGTCCCTGTTTGTTTGAGAAAGCGGAGGGTCCTACAGCAACTGTGAATGCAGAGAGGTACAAGTCACATTTGAATCATTCCTGCGAAATGAGTTACATCCGTATCAGTTCCATGTTCTAAGTTTCCGACAAGACGGAAGAACTGCTCGCACAGCACAGATTTCCGTGCTAGTCTTTGGAGCAATGTTTCCAGTTAGAATCTTTTCTCGTTTCGTGGATAACACCTTGCCTTCCCGCTCACCTGATCTTACACTACCAGTCACCAAAAGTGTCCTATTCAAACAGTAATTATTAGATGAATTCTCTTTGATATTAAAGTATTTGCTACTGTTAATACAATTTGTCTACTTTTTCTTAAAATGTTATTGCATTTTAAAAAACGTTAGTTGTTTCTGGCTCATTCTTTATTACGATAATCCCCGTGTTAGAGCGGTTTATACCCTCGGAAACATAAGAGATCGGGCAAATGTTTAACCGTAAAGTTTTTTCCGTGCACGAAAAGAAGGCATATGAGAAAATGGAAGTACATCTCGACTTATTCTTATCTTTGACATTTGATAGACGTGAGTGGCCATTTACACGCCAAAACAGCGTTACCCTAGGGTAAACAGCCCCAATTCTCTTTGAAAGTGAGACTGATGCTGTCCAGAACTGCTCTGGACAGTTCGGAATAGAGAAATATCTTGTGACCCTGACGGGAACCGACTCACTAATCCTCGGTCAACCAGTTCTTACCCTATTCCTTCTACCATTTACGCTATCCCAGCTCCCTAATTTTTTATGTGTTGGTAACAGGAAGCAAAACAAGATTGTCTGTTACATTCCTCATGTATTTCTGCACATCCATCCGTTCATCGGCATGTAAAAACTTCATAACCACTCGAATGAATTTCAGTCAATTCGACATTTCATTCCAGTAATTACAAATGTTTTCCAACTTTATTTCAATTCAGTTTAAAATCCGACTTCACTTACAGAAGTACGTTTCTCGTTGTGCTCCTCTTTCTCTTTAACTTGCTAAATATCCATCGGTGTGAAAAATATTTCAGAGTAAATTTACGAAATTATAAAAAAACATATTTCGTATGCGAAATTTCCTTGTGTTTAAGTCATAATTTTTTAAAAAGAAAATACCTTCCAGCATATTACAGTGTGTAACTTTCCTAACTTGTTCTCCGCTTTCGAGTAGGAATGTCCTATTGTATTGCTGGTTTGCCGCTGAGGGTCAGTCCCCGGTGAGTTTGAATTCAGACAACTGCGAACAGCAAGTTGATTGCTCCGTCATTTAGTCAAACTAGTAAGTTTCAATACAACGTTACACCGAGTGGATGTTTCTCAACATTGCTACATCTGAGCGGTCTGTTTCTCTCTGGGTAAACGAAGTTCTTGTAAGATTATGAAACATTAATGCACGAGGAAGTCGGAGAATTCGGTTGCGACCTATCTGAGGGACGTAACGCAGAAGCATTCTGGAGAGACGGCACAAATCCCCCGTGGACTGTCTGAAGCATGAAATTTATCCAAATAATATTTAGAACGTCAGTTCCTACTTCGGAGAGAATATATTGCTTCTTAATTCTAAACACGAATCACTGTATGCTGTGTAACGATATTCATGTTTTATACTCTAATATTCCGTAAATACATTTTGGTGGTACGTAGAAGATAGATGGTTATTTAATGTTCAGGTATGTGGTACAGATGTTCTTGGGTATTGTAGAATTAACACTGACTGTTAGATAAGGCAACAATAAGGCCAGAAAAGCAAGTATGTTTGCAGTGTACTTTTGAAACAACAGTTTCTAAGTCTTTCATATAAAAGACCTACGCCACAACCCCACCACCCCAGGACGTGCAGTGGTCGGATCAGACTTCAGAAATTCGTGACATGGCTCTGAATGCTGTTCTTCATTCTAGTTCGAGTAATTCCACTTCATTGGACTGCTACTTGTGTTCTGCACATAAGTAATTAAAACATTTCATCCATTCAAAACCGTACGAAAGGAAAATAGGAACGAAATTGTCACTGAGGTTTGTTATATAGAAAGGAAGTCACTATACCCATCACGCCGGCGGGGTAGATTCCCTTAAGTGAATTATTGGACGGCCCAACCGTCCGGGTCTCCGGTGAAACTGGAATTAGTAATGGGGTGGTCGGTTGGGTTGTGGGGGGGGGGCGGAGGGGGAGGACTGATGAGCTGCTGCAGTGATGTACAACTACTCCAGGAGAGACAGAGAGAGAGAGAGAGAGAGAAATGGAGAGCAAGCTTAACACGAGCAGTAGCTCAGTGTGCATGTCCGTCCTAATCTCTTGATATGGAGGGCTCGGCGAGTCGATTGAACACGTCTGTCGCACTAACTGCATATTCTTTCTTTAGTGACACGCGTTAAATGGTATCTGAAGCCAGTCTTAAGTTTTAGGCCTTAAGAGATAGCATTAATTCTGAGAAAACGGATATTTTAAATACGTTTAATACAGCCTGATTACGGTAAGAACACAGACTGGGCGTGTTGAAGAAAGGGCACTCAGGAGATATCTGGAACTTAAAGAGAGAGAGAGAGAAAGTCAAATCAGGTTGTGGAGGAAACGGTATACACTAAAGCCGGGACTTCGCAGTCAGTATTGAGACTTAGCTAAGGGCTGAACGTGTTTCGGTTCTAGGCAGGGTTGAGAAAGTGTCCAGACCTGTTCTGGGGGCCAGGCAGCCTCATGTTCAATGGGTGCCTAGGGCTCTTTCCCAGGGAACAGACGGTCGAGACGTGAAGCTGACCGCCTACATCCATCTAGTGCCTAGGTTAAGAGCGAGTGGAGCTATACCTACACTTCTGCGATAGCATCTCGTAACATTTCACTAAACACTCATAAAAATACACCATCACGATACACGAATTACTTAACGGTGGTGTTAATGTCGAAAAATAATATTATACGTTAAAGATTATACGTCATAAACTCTGATATATGTACAGTAATGATGTATTTTCGTAAGAACTGATTAGGTTGCACAGCTGTGTATAAGGAATCACCTTAAATTACTATAAAAATTATTAATTTGTTCAAGTTACGGAAGGATGGAAGTATGTAGAATGTGGCACGCATTCGAAACATTAGAATTGCATTAAAAATTTTATCCAGAAGCTGCAGGGAGAGATTCCATGGCAGAAAGAGACGGCCGACAGAATGGAAACACTGACGTACGTAAATAAAAAAGCTGCGTAAGAGTATGGAATCCACTGAATTGGCTCTGGGTGGGATTTAAAGGCTATCTCCTGATTGAGAGGTTCATAGAAGTGTTTATTGAAGGAGGGTTCAAATTGCTAAGTTTATACCATTAGTGTAGATAAATGGTGTATCAGTATGGAGTATCTGTTGAATGATACTGGCAGGAAGGACTGAAGTACTCAGAGAAGAACGTGTTCCTAGAACGATTAACAACCAAGAGCACGGACGGGCTTCCGCGGTTACAGCCTGGCGACTAACCCCCCAGAGGAGTTGACCAAGAACTCCTCAGTCCACTGTGGACTTGGAAGAAGTTTTGAGTCAGATAAATAGCAACAACTTTCCACAAAGTGAAGACAATTTCTTAACCAGCTTAGTGCCTATCAGTTTCACAATAGACTCTGAGATGTGAAGTTAGTAATTTCAATCTCAGAAACGTAAATTACGTAAAGGATATCTGTGAACAGAAATACGTACTATGCATAGAGGAACGTTCAGTTTTAAACGTTTGAAGTAAATCTGAATCTGTCGCATGTTCAGGAGGTACGGAGTTGAAAAGACTTGAGCCGTATGTGTGGCATGGGTAATAGAAAAGGAGAGACAGTCCCCACAAAAAAAAAAACTCAAGAAATTATCAAGTCTGGCAATGTACGTATAGCGTAACTTTGAGGCGCGTTCTTGCAACCTAGTCGTGGAGAAGCAATTAAGAATCACATATTCTGAGTGTGTGTTTGTAACCGTAGGTATCCAGCATAAAATGCGCATGCACCATATTGCCGTCTGTGGCCAGTCCTGCTCTACAGTACTTTTCTACATTATCATTTCGGGAAAAACGTTAATGTGTATAAAATGTGTTTTTATTTTCTCTACGATTTTTGCCTGAAATATCCATCCTTTTAAGAAGGATTGAATGATATATGATAAAAAATGTATATTTGTCTTCTTGTAAAGTGTCCGTTATTCTTGTCAGATTTTAATGAAAGCTGAATTTTCATTACAGGTTTTCGACAAATATTCAAATATAAAATTCATGTAAAACCTGTCCAGTGGGAGCCGAGCTTTTCCATGTGTACAGACAGACAGACAGACAGACAGACATGACGAAGCTAATAGACGCTTTTCGCAATTTTGCGAAAAGCGTCTAAAAACAAATATGAAGCCTGATGCCAGAATGTACCGGACGCAAGTGGTGAGAACTTCAGTGAAAGTGGAGCTGTAAACGGCCCCTTGGTAGCAGTACATACACCCTGACATCAACTTGGCAGATATGTCAGTGTGATAGACGCCGATAGACTGCCTCATGTCCTTACGCTCCATTGTATTTTACTCTACCCACCGACTTCCTGTTTTTGAATTGATTTTATGGGTCCAGATTAATATACGAGTTTTGTTACTACAGCAAGTAATGAACTATTCAATATCGTCCTTCAAATTCCGATAGCAACACGACATATCAAGAATTCCATACTTCACGGAAAGAGAGATTCACCACAGGCCTCTATCCTGAAACGATGTAATGCAATCCATCTCTCATATACTAACTCTTTATGATTGAGTTTAATATTATCCTCCAAACTTTTACACATAAATATACCAATTGCTTCAGCTCTTCCGGATAAAGTAGTGAAAGGATGATTTAAATGCCTCTGAGTATCACTCCTGATGTGTTCATCCAGTTACTTGATAAAAGACACCATTTAACACAGTCATAATTATTGGCAATATTACTTACACAGCTTGTGTATATACCATCAGTTATAAAGAAAACCAAGCAGCCAATAAGAAATCGTAACTATTCGTAGTACGTTCATGATAGTGAGTGTCATTAGCGACACACACACACACACACTTCTTTAGATTTTCTCTTCTGCTAGCAGAAATTACATCAAAATCTTTCTAAAAAAATATAAACACATTATGGTTTGAAATATCTTGTCATATTTAATATATACAGAATTTCAAGGGTCTCTGCTTCCTCCAACTACCCTGATTTGAAGGCACGAGATTCCTCCGAAACGTCGGTATACAACAGACCACACAGCGCCACATCTCAGAAGACTGTTGTCTTCACCACCATGAGAAACTCAGATCTCATGTTTTCCGCGACTTGTGAGAGAAAGTTCCTTTTTAAAATATTACATTTCACAGTCATATTTCAAAATTCTAGTTCACGAAACTACAACTAAAAGTGTATATGATACAAAAGAGTATATGCGTTATGTAGTGATAGCATATCAAAAAGGATTTTATATGAACTTGGCATATTACATTTCTAGAAACAAGAGAAAAGTGAGAGGGTGGATGGATTCGTGGCAGGCATGCAGCCAAGCATGCAGGCAGAGGAAAGTGGTTTATACACAGTAAAGTGAATCCAGTGTTGAAGAAGTGGTATTTAATGAGGACAAAACGGAGGGAGACAGAGCGAATGAGATAGAGAAGAGGAAAGTCCCTTCTATTCAGTGCCACGTTACAGCATATTTGTCAACGTCGCCTAGAAATGCTTGCATTTAATTTTACCACGTACAGGGAGACGGAGGGGCAAGCAAGGAAGGGCTTTGTTTCTCCGATTGGTGGTGCAATCTGTACGTCTGGACCAACGGGAGTGAAATGAGAGGTACGTGGAACGAAAGAAGAGACACGAGGAAACTCCAGTGGCGTATCTGGAACGGACAGCTACTGTACAGCAGTAATCAGCACACCAGATTCTTACGGGAAGAAAGACGGTTTCGAATTTGTGGAGAAATGACACTGTGATGAAAAAACGTATGTATCGACATGACCGAAAAGTAGTTCCATTTCAAGTCACAGTACGCACAGGAACACAAATATTTGAAAAATCGAGGAAACGCTTCGTATTCCCGTTCCCGGAAGGGTGACATGAAGGAAGCAATTTCCGTTCAGAGTAGCCAGGAATATTAGGCGCAACTATAAAATCGTGTTCGCCCGAGATTTATGCACCTCTGAGGAGAAGTACGAGGGTGAGTAAAATGAACACCTTAAATATTTATATTAAATATTTATCGCAACTTTAAGGTTTTCATTCGACTCTCCCTCGTAACTTACTTAATTACGAGATTTATGCACTTCTGAGAAGTACGAGGGTGAATCAAATGAAAACCTGAAATATCTATATTAAATATTTATCGCAATTTTAAGGTTTTCATTTGACTCTCCCTCGTAACTTATTTAATTACGCTGTCAACTGGGAAGTATACCTAGTGTCGGTGATAAATGACAAAGCTTTTACGAAACATTCGTGGAAAGATAGCGACTGTAAAAATTGAAGTACATACAGAGCATCCTGTATCAATGCTATTTTGTCCACCATAAATCCCAGACAGAATAACCTCGGACTGAATGTGGACCTCCGTGTTGGAAGGTCGAAGAATAAGAGCCTGAAGTATGGCACCGCCATTGGTAGGACGTAGGTATTCCTGCTAAGACACACGGTGACTTGTAATATTTTCTTAAATTTTTGCGTTTGGTGGGTTTGGTAAGATGAAGGGAATAAAAGAGTAAAATTTAGATTTTAAAAATGATGTAAGTAAGTGACTTGTTTTGATGCAGTTATGGAACCTTCGAAATACAGTTTCAAGAGAAGGAACACATCCTGAAACAGGAAGAGTACATTCGTTGTCCCCCTCTTTGATCTACGTTTTTGACATACTATGGTTGATTCCAGGTAAATAGTATGAAGAAATTGAAAACAAAGGCTTCATTATACAGGCCACTGTGCTGTTGCTTTCAAATATTAAAAGAATTAACTTTAGTATAATATTAAATGACGTACGTCAGCACAACTACTTTATTACACAAGGTAATTACATAGGCTACATGTTTCGACTATTGATCAGTCATCTTCAGGCCTATTTTGTCAATCGAGTCACAAGATGCTATGCACACACTGGAATCCCATCGTGTTTACATTCATGGAATACACAAAAATTAAATCATTTGTCTCCAAGGTGTGACGTGCACGTGTGTGCATAGCATCTTGTGACTCGATTGACAAAATAGGCCTGAAGATGACTGATCAATAGTCGAAACATGTAGCCTATGTAATTACCTTGTGTAATAAAGTAGTTGTCCTGACGTACGTTATTTAATATTATATTACGTTTATGAGCACATCGTGATGCATCTGTTCAGATTAACTTTATTCAGATTATAAAATTATTACCTTCTGTTCGTAAACGTGCCAAAAAATCGAGGATTTTATATCGAGTGATAGCCATATAATTCCTAATATTAAATTCTGAGACGTTTCATGTACTGCTTAAGGATCAGTTCAGATGGCTCGACATTCGTTTCGCCTTCCATTTACAGCGGCTAATTTATTTGAAAGTCACCTGTTCAAACGTATACGTTTATACAGGAAAGGAGTGGTTAAACAAGACTTTCTTTACATGAAGTTTTGTGGACAGAATTTGAAAGAAATACCCTGTTTTGAATACCAATATGTCTGACGTGAAGGTGATAATATTCATCTTTAATCAAATAGCGTGAGGATGAGGACTGGATTCAGCTGACCGTGAATAAGATCGGCTTGAAATTCATAAGCGTCATGGAATGTCATTTCATTTAGAACAGGGTAAGCCTTAATGATTTATATAAGGACTTCTAGGAATGCGTGTATTTAATTGTTTATCTTATTTACAGAGGAAGCATATTATAATACTATGAATACTACGAATAATTAGCTACAAATTAGAGGTATTTCACTTATTGCCGGTCCCAGTAGGCGCGCGGTCTAAGGCGTAAGCCTACGGCCGCTCGCCTGCTGAGATCGTGGGTTCGAATCCCACCGGGGGCATGGATGTTTGTGTGTTGTGTGTTGTCGCGTAGAGGTCTCTGCAACTAGCTGATAACTCGTCCAGAGGAGTCCTACCGACTGTGATGCGTCGTTGTGTGAGATCAAGAAACCTCAAGAATGAGGAGGCCATGGCCCGCGTTGGGCCGCAGCGCCACAGGAAAAAAAAATTCAATTATTAGCAGAAATTACGCGGGTAGAGGAAAAGTCCTTTTGCACACCACGAAGTTTGGAGGTAAAATACTACTCATTCTTAGCCTCGACACTAGATGAGGTGCGCTGTCAACAACACAAAAGTATAACGCTTTTTAACGGTGAAGAAATAAGTGGTAGCCATCGAATGGGAGGCAACGTGGACACTAAGGTCAGTCGGGACGCCTTCGAGTAGAGATGAATTCCTCGCCCTTACCGGGAATGGAACCGTGATTCGTCAGACTGGCTGGGATTGAATTACTTTTCACCTCGCACCTACAATGTATTACGCCCAGTATCACGTTCTACGATATTTGCAGTCCTCTCACATATTTCCTTCGTAGAAGTCGGCCTCTGAATTACGGGGCTGGAGAGAAAGTAATACTGTGCTAGGTTGCGTAGTCTGAAAAGGTGCGGTCGTTTTGCAGTTTCATCAGCACTTTCTGCAGAAGTTGATACAAAACCCTGCAAAATAGCTTTTCCCTCAATTCGAACTCCTAACAAGGTCTCACATTACCTCCACTGGTCTGTATAATGGAAGCACATTTTGCAAGAACTAAATATTTGGGCTTTCTTCGCAAGGTAAAATTAAAGAAAGCCGTATGTGGAGACCGCATCTTGCCATATGCCTGTGGTTTCTTGCCAGAGAATAAATACCTTTCAGTCCCGTTCGCAAAATTGCCTAAAGCGACTAGTAGCTTCGTCTTGTCTGTCTGTCCGCCTGTCCGCCCACATGAAACAACTCGCTCCCCACTGGGCAGATTTTCATTAAATTTGATCTGGGAGTTTTTCGAAAATCTGAAGAGAAAATACTTTTTCTGTCAGGATAAATGAAATTATATTTACACGCGTACATTAATACCGCACGATATTTATAAGTAAATAATGCTTTGGGAAAGCCTGAATACAAAGTTTTGGCATACGATATTTGGAACATTGTCATATGTGCAAGAGATTCAGGGTATTAAAAAGAAATATTTTATCTCCTTTGATAATCACGCAAGACTAATTCTCAGCATAGAGATAGCTACGTTAGCGCAAGTGAACCGCTAAATATTCAATACGAAAATGCCCCTAAATGAAATTACCATCACGTCGAGGGCGAATTAGCACGTACCTCGGATGTAAGAGATTACATTCATCCCCCGAATTTACGTCGTAGGTTGTTCTGAGAGCTGCTACGTTAGTCGAGGAGACGAAAGTCGAGAGATTTTCCCGTAGACCAGGAATGTAAATGTTTACCAAAAATTTAAGGGCTACTGAAAATTTTTAGATAAGAGAAGAGAGATATGAATCAATTTCCTTTCTGAGAACCCACAGATATTAGGGACCACCTTACAGAATTTAGATTCTGCGGCGAATCGGCAACCAGGGTTTTTTTCACCCTGCCAAAAAAGCACAAATTTTAAATTGGAAGAGCTTTCAGACCATGTATATTGGCACAGGAATATATTTATTATTATTATTTATTTATGTTTCTAATTCTACTGGAGAAAAATTTACAGAAATTATGTATTCTGACAAACACATGAAAATTTCAGGAGGAAGCACTTCCAGTTCAACTGTAGGAGATTCATCTGGATCATCATCTCCAACGTCAAAAAAGACAGGCTGCGATGAGCTTGTCTCTGAAGATAACTTGACAAAAAAAGCTGAAATATGGCTAGAAAAATACTCGTCTTCCTTTGAATAAAGTTTGACCAACTAGATGACACTTGCTTTATTATATATTGCTCAACATGTTTCAGACGTTAATACGTCCATCTTCAGGAGCTAGCGAGTACTTGTTGTGTTGTGTAGGCTGACT
>Ga0123354_10003653_pt1 | contig 21343 bp, 13 predicted proteins | sample TergutLab28metaG_2_FD_97872 | JGI IMG/M metagenome (GOLD analysis project Ga0123354, IMG submission 97872) | Labiotermes labralis P4 segment gut microbial communities from Petit-Saut dam, French Guiana - Lab288 P4 | ecosystem: Host-associated > Arthropoda: Insects > Digestive system > Gut ... | reverse complement strand
TGCCCACATCACTAGGCTCCACACCCAGGCTATATGCCATGTTTAACTCCAGATCCTCGATGATGAGATCTCAACATCGATACACCGCTGCATGCTTTATAGAAACCCTCTTACAGCATATAGTTATTTCGGATGAAGAACCTGATGATGGCCAATGTTGGCCGAAACATGTAGTTTTTATTATCTTCTAATAAACATCAATTAGATATACAATGTTGTGTTATTGACTGCAATTACCCCACATATTAATTACTACACACAACGGGGATGGCACATTTCAGAATTATTCAGTCGATAGACAGTTACATAAGAAGTGGTGTAAACTGGTAATGGGCGTTGAAGCAAAAACCAGTATAACAGAGGCTATATGTGACCATTCAGCTGGCCGTATATTAGCTGCCTTTAATGGTAACCAAGACTTTATTACGATATTCGGAAATGCTCGCCATAGATCCCTGTCCTAAGCCAGATAAATCCAGTGTACTCCCTCATACGCCATTTGTTTAACTTCAGTTTGTACTAATACTTTCCTACTTTCGTCCTGCTATCACATCTTTTAGATTTCCCAACTAAAATATTTTTTGTACTTCCCATGTCGTACGCCAGTGGCGTATCCAGGAATTTTTTCTGGGGACGAGGGGGGGGGTTCAACAAATTCGGTTGAGGACAGAGAGAATGGGGATCTGGGGGCGGTAGCCGCCTAGTCAGGGGTTCTGGAGGCGGCTGTAATTTGGTACAAGAAACTTCATTTCATATAGTAAAATTTTCTTAATTTTTGGTACTTTAAGGCTATTTATGATGACAACCAATTTATTTGTCATTACTAATGTAAAACGATTGCGAACCCAGGTAGTTTTAGAATTTTACTGCCTTTTTTGCGAACATCTTGGGGTTTTGGCGTCCTAAATTCAGCAATTTTTAACAGTTTTCACAATCGACTTGACTTTGGCACGATTTTGGAGGGCTTTCGGAATTTCGGGGGAGGGGGGTGGTGTTTGAACCCCCCAAACCCCCCCACCTGGTACTCCACTGTCGTACGCATGCGATATGCGCCTTTTGTCTAGCTGAAAACCTGTAAGTAAATAAATATGTAAATTCCACCAGCCTTGTCCTACAAGAACGTAACCTGCAACATCAGCAAAGATAGGTATGACCTACACTTTTCGCTGCGTGAACGTGCTGAATCGTAGTTCAATTATCTTTCCTTATTCTCGGCTTTCAACCACACGGAATTTTGTAAAATGTGTCTACATGTTCAGTCAAGTCGGCGGACACAGTGCTCCTGCAGGATGCTGCTATATTACATCGTAGGATGTGATTAGTTGTTGGTGTAATGGATGAGAATAGTTCTGTGAATAATACTAACTTACTTACTTACTTAGTCCACGGAGCAGAGTCCTTCTTGAGAAGCTAACGGTTTTTCAGATAGTCAAGAAATGTCCCACATTTTTACGGAACCAGAAGGTTCATTACCGCATTCATAAGTGCCCGCTATCTGTCCTTGTCCTGAGCCAGCTCGATCCAGTCCATACCCCCACATCCCACTTCCGGAAGATCCATCTTAATATAATAATAATAATGAAAACAGCAACAACTACAACGACGGCGACGACAAAAACACCGACATCGACGTCGACGACTACGAAGTTAACAACGGAAACGATTACGACGAAGACGACGACGATGTCGACGACAACATTGACGAAAACAACAACACCGAAGGCGACAACAGCGACGAAAGCAGCAGCGACGGCGGCGGCGGCGGCGGCTGCGGCGGCGGCGGCTGCGGCGGCGGCAACAAATGAAGTTATGAATATATTTTCTCAGCACTTCCACGCAGAACTACAGTCATTTCAGGAAACAAAACATAATAAGGACCACAACTACATCGGATTCCAAAATTCAGTAATAAGACAAGTGTTGCATAACACTAAAACTGCTACACTACAATTAACTACCCCCATGGAATGAACACTTTCTGATAAAGTAATAATCTGTCAGACACTCAAGAATTGTCTCACTTGCTGCGGAATCTGAGGAAAGCCGTGGTAGCTCAGACGTTACAGTGACTATGTTACGCGGTGGACAACCAATAAACTGAAGTTCGATTCTCGGAAAGGACAAGAAAATGTGCCCTTCTTCAAAGCGTCTAGACCGACTCTGGGTTTCACCAAGCATCCTATCAAATGGGAAACAGGAGCTCTCTTCCTGGGGCCAGGGCGTGAAGCTCACCTACTTCTAGTGCCGAGGTTAAGAAGGCGTGGATCTTTACCTCCATTTTCCCATTCTTTCATGGCGTAGGGCTTAATCATGATCAGGGGTTTTACCATTTTTGGAAATTAAAGCTTTATTACAGTCTTGGAATTAGATATTTCGTTGCTTTTTGTAAATAGCTAGAATTTGAAGAGTTTTCAATAAGCACCATTTAATCATGAAATTACATTACATTACACACTCACTCTGTGTAATCGACCTGAAGATGTTCTAGTAACATAGGCCAAAGCATGTCCGTGACTTTGTAATATAACAAAAATATTAAAGTTTTATCACACTAATTCATTAGATTTAGCTTAATAATGTCTTCTACATCCGTGATAAGTGAGTCCCTGTCACCAGGGCATGGCGCGTCCTCAGGTTGCTGATGGAGGAACGGTCTCCAATATGGAGGGCGGACAGCCGACAAGGGGTGGTCCCCCAGCTTGGGGGTTGGGCGAAGTGCTGACAATTCCTCACCGTAAAAACTAGCTTTGTTAATATAGTACGGGTGAGAAGGGCGATTTGTTTTCAGACTCCTACAGTATTTTGGCTACGAGGAGGAACCATTTCTCTCAGCTGTTCCATGTACATGGGGCTAGTGATGTTGAGGCAGACGCTAATACACACGGCAAAACCAGTAATGCCTGAGCCAAGTACCTTTGAGTTTGAGATGGCTATAGACAAGCTAACAAGACACAAATCACCAGGTATTGATCAAATCCCAGCAGAATTGATTACAGCAGGGCGTACAAAATTCCCTCGGAGTCGCTCGGAGATCCATAAACTTGTAACTTCGATTTGGAATAAGGAGGAATTTCCTGAGGAGTGGAAGGAGTCGAGCATTGTACCAATTTATAGGAAGGGCGATAAAACAGACGGTAGCAATTATAGAGGCATATCAATTTTGTCAGGTAGGTAGGTTTCACCCATTTTACAAGCCACGAAGGCCCTTAGGGTGAGTAGAGGTATAGCTCTACACTTTCTAGGACCTAGGCACTAGATAGGGGTGGGGGTCAGCCCCACGACCCGGCCGCCTGTACCCCCAGGAAAAACCCGCTACTCATTTTACAGGAAGGTGTGTGGACGGGCGGAAAATCTCGTCCCCACCGGGATTCGATCCCAGACCGTCCAGCCCGTAGTCAGTCGCTATACGGACTGAACTACCCGGCCTACATCAGTTTTGTCAACTACGTTCAAAATATTATCCGACATCTTGCTGTCAAGGTTAATTACATATGCAGAGGAAATTATTGGGGGTCATCAGTGTGGATTTCGACACAACAGGTCAACTACTGATCACATATTCGGCGTTCGTCAAATACTTGAGAAAAATGGGAATACAATGGAGCGGTGCATCAGCTGTTCGTGGGCTTCAGTTAGGAGGGAGGTCTCGTACAATATTCTCATTGAGTTTGGTAACCCCATGAAACTGGTAAGGCTAAAAAAAGTGTCTAAATGAAACCTACAGAAGAGTCTATCTAGGCAAGCATCTGTCTGACACGTTTCATTAGGCGGGTACAGGTAAACAAGATGGCTTGGAATTAAATGAAATTAACCAGCTTTTGGTTTATTCTGATGATGTTAATAAATAGGGCAGAAGCGCACACACTATGAAGAAAAACAAAGAAAGCTTTGTTAGTCGGTAGTAAGGAGTTTGGTCTAGAAGTGAATGCTGATACAACTAAGTATATGGTCATGTCTCGAGATCAAAATGCAAGACGAAGTCAAAAATATGAAGATTGATAATATTTCGTTTGAAAGGGTGGAAGATTTCCAACATTCAGGAACAACCTTAACAAATCCAAATTTTATTCAGGTAGAAATTAAGAGTAGATTGAAGTCAGGGAATGCTTGCTATAATATAATTCGGTGCAGAATCATTTGTCTTCCAGTTTTGCTATCCAAAAATTTAAAGATTAAGATATATAGTACTATATTTTTGCCTTTTGTTTTGTATGGGTTTGAAATATGGTCGCTCACATTAAGGGAAACACGTAGGCTGAACGTGTTTGAGAATAGGGTGTTGAGGAGAATATTTGGGCCTAAGAAGATAAAGTAACAATGGAGTGCAGAAAACTACATAATGAGGAGCTTAATAATATGTACTACTCATCAAATATTATTCAAGTGATCAAATCGAGAAGAATGAGCATGTAGCACTGTCGGAGAGAGGAGAGGTACATACAGGATTTTGGTGGGGAAACCTGAGGGAATGAGAATACTTGGAAGAACAAGGCGTAGATGGGAGGATAATATTAAGATGGATCTTTAGGAAGTGGGATGTGAGGGTATGGACTGGATCTTTCTGACTCAGGATAGGAAGAGTTGACGGGTACTTGCGAATGCAGTAATAAACCTTCGGGTTTCCTAAAATGCGGGGAATTTCTTGACTATCTGAGAACCAATTAGCTTTTCAAGAAGAGCTCTGTTCCATTGGAGTAAGTAAGTATACCCTCTACATATGACTGTATCTCTTAATTTGTCTCTTCCCTTGAGGTATTCTCTATAAAATGTACTCATTTCCCCGTTCTTGCTAGCTACACTTTAATAAACGTGGATTTCATCCCCTTGATAATATCTGATGAAGAATAAAGGTCACGAAGTTCTTCATTATGCAGTTTTCCTCATCTTAATGTTACTTCCTCCCTCTAAGGGCCAAATATTCTCTTAGCGTCACGTCCGCCAACACCCTCATTCCAAATTTAAATATTCTAATACTATACAAGTGTCCGCGTTTTACGAATATCAATGACTGTGTCTGTAGTATGCGTACTTAACATATTAACAGACACTTAATGCAGCCCATACACATCAATAGAATGAACTTGCAACACAGGATACGATGATGATGACCATAACGAACACATTGGCAATGAGAGTAACGTTAAGTATGATACCTTTTCATATACCGATATGACAGCTTACTGGTTCCAAGTTATCTGAGATATACCTTGATAAAGAGCACGCCAGACTGTGAACCTTCCAAGACGACATTTTGCTTTGCGTTCCTCCACACTTACCTGAAAAGACAAGATAAATTCATGGTGTATTAAATTTGTTATCGTGATAGAAGTAGTAACGAATGATTGTTCCAAGCGCGCATTTGCAACAGACAGAGTGGGGATCTCGTAAACGATCTAGGCCTCGAAAACAAATGGGAAATTCAGAGAGGCATTACCATAGCTTTGCTCGGCTGATTAGGATATTGTTCTTTACGTGCGCTACTGAGCGGCTGGTATTACTGTAATCAGCCTGTGATGGGTCGTCATCGACAGACGGAATGAGGCAGGCTAGAATATCTGCTCTAAGGTAAGCATTGCATTACACACCACGACGCGCGGCGCCATTCTGTGCAGACTGTTCATCCCAGAGGAAACTGGTACATAGACGGATACGGAAAACTGGAGACAAGTTAGTAAACATAGCTTAAGCGTAACAATTTACTTACGTCTGCCCCATTTTTCTTCAGTTACCTTAACATCCGCAAGACCCACAGGAAAAAAAAAGGAAAGTGTAACTGACATTTCGTTTCTTTACAACGACCAACAGCAGCCATTTTCGCTCCGATAGACATGCAACGAATTATTTCGAGGTGCGTGCAGAAAAGCACGCAGGTTACTGTGTCAATTACTCTTATCCCACTGTAAGCAAAACTGAAATGCGTAGACAAGTTTCATTATAACTTACTACCTTATCACGTTTCGTGAGACCTTGGTTCTAGAATTGTGATGTTGTTACATGTAGACAGAACAGAGAAACAGACTAGCAGGCATGGCACAGCTAACAGGCGCATTTTTGCTGCTTTTCACCATGAACGTGCTCAAAATTTATGAACAAATTAGCGTTATAATAAAAAGTGTCCTTATCATACAACGTTTCTCTTTTACACAGTCACTTTCTCAGTTGTTATGAAGAGCATGGGTAGGAAACGGGCGAGGTACAATGTACCTAGGGGTGTACACCGGAGGGGAGAAAAGTAACAAACGAGGAAGAAACTAGGCGAACCATGCGAAGTATTTTTGTGGCAGCCACCCTGAAAATGGAGATGGGAGGTTCCTAAGAATTGTGGGAATCCTGCAGCCAAATTACAAGGTGTTACATTCCAGAAGACCCAAATCTTAATAAAATAAAATTTGTAGGTAGCTGATAGGTTAAATAATCTCGTGATAACAATCCTAGATTTTCTTTCTTTCTACTCGAATTCAGTAACAGCTGCAGGAAGACAGAAAACCGGACCCATATTGATACGAGGTCAAAATAAACCCCTGAAATTTGAGGGAAAATTTCTGGCCATTATAGAGTACAGGCCTACAATTTCCAAAATTATATTTTCACAATAAAGAGAATCGAACATGTATTAAAGGGAGGGACAGACATCAACATAGTTATAAAAGAACAACTTTCGGGAAACCGCCGATGGTACTCAACTCACCCCATCTTCACATGGATAACAACTCACTGGGTAAATCGAGATAGAAGAACTGAAGGCGTTTAAAAATCGTGCAACATCGCTCTCTCTCTCAGCCACTCACCAGACAAGAACATTTTTCAATCCAGAAGCAACCATTCTTGCGTGAAAGGAAGTTCTAGGGGGCCATGTACTATATGTTACTTGTTTCCTTGCTTGTCACGATTTGACTAATGAAATGCTGTACATTTCTACAAGAATAAAAATTTTAACTGCAAAATGCTTTTTAGTAGCCCACATTGTAATAACGTCACTTAATACGAAATTTTGCCCTGATTAATAGATCCATGTCTGGTTGCCACGTTGTAAACGTTTAACTTTTTTAAAAAAAAATCTTGCTCATTGAACCAGTAGCGAAATATGTTTCAACTTGGCAACTGTGTATGTGGTGACGCATTGCAGCATCGCGCTGAGTTGGTCCAGAGAGAAAGAAAGGGAGATAAAGGTGGCACAAAGAGCAAAGGAGACAAAGAATGGCGGTCTTGAAGCCTCGCAAATAGATTGTGAACAAAACTGACGCAGGTATTTAAATTTTTCGCGACATGCGATTGTTTTGTTCCGGTGCCGTTGCGTTCCAACTTTACTGTCATGTTTGGGTTTTTAACTGAACTGTGACGTTTGGGATTTTTAATGTTACAACTACCGAATACACTTAACGCACTAGACAGCAGACGGAGAAGGAAAAAGGGATATCTTTCGACATACATCCTGTAAATATCAAAGTGAAATTTTGCAGTGCTAAAACGCACTGTGAGATTTGGGGTTCACGTGGCGGCAACTATGAAAATTTCCTGTCTTCTTGGACGTGATGCAATGTGATTGGGTAGAAGGGTACCGATGAATCGGAAGAAAAAAATCTGCCTACACCGTCAGACAGAGGCGCAGATACCCGGTCGGAGAGCCTCCGCGACTCGATAATCGGTGGATCTCCCACAATTATTGATGAAGGTGGCCCGAGATCTCCTAACAGGGATCCAAAATACTGAATGCTGTCAGAATGGAACGCAGCTCGATAAAAGCCACAACAAATTTTAGTATTCTGTGTGTGTGGCGGTACTCCGCGCCGTAGGGTCTGCGGAGGTCTTATCAATGCCACTGCGACCAGGGTGAATGAATCTAATCTCTTGGCTGTAACCAATCGCCGGACTTGGAATATGCGGACATCGTATAGTAGTAGCCTCACCTAGAGTTTTACCTAGAGTGTTCTGAGGCCCTACGAGCAGTGACTGAATATCGCTGTTCCTGAGAGTGTAACGCCTTGTAGCCTGGCAGAACCTGCTGCCGTCATCATCAAGCCCCACTCATGCGTGCTGCCAACGGAGGCGACAGTATGGCAGATTTCCCTGGAAAGTCTCCAAACTTATACCAGACAACACTTCGTCTTGTCCCTGCCTGGGTATGAACCCCGGATCGCCCAGCCAGTAGCCTAGTCACTATACCAACTACGCTATCCTGGCTTCCTGCTTAATCTTTTCACATTTCAATAGAACAAAAATCGATTACCTAAACGTACTTTCGGGTCTCTCTTCCTTCAAGAACCGAGAACTCAAGTCAGGGGTCATTACGAGATTCTTGATTACTGAACCCGACATCAAAGGCGTTACAATCAGCGATAGCGGTCGGATATCATTAATTTTGTTCCAGTATTAAATCACACTTTTTACCTCTTTTCTTACTCCTTTCTCTTGGCTTTTTTGCTGCGTAATACAACACGTCAGAGGTGATTATTCATTATATCGGCTGAGTGTCGTGACGGGATACACCATACCCACTGAAGTGCTGTGGTTATGGAGAACCGATATGTCGCCTGGATTATATTCTAGCAGTCAGCTCTACAGCACAGTTTCCCAAACTTTTCATTGCCATATACAACCTACTTTAACTACTGGATTCCATAAACGTGGAATTTGAGATGAAAAGCCATCCATTTCCTTTCAGGATCCACGCTTTACCTCATATACATACGTCTGTGTGTTTATGTTATATCCACAAGCACCGATTCGTAAACTAATTAACTCCATGCTGTAGGGCGTCTCTTGCAAACGTCGTAGAAACTCAGCTGTTTCCTCTCTTGTATGGCTGGGCGTTCCAAACGATACCTAAATTTTGTCGACTACAGTTTTACCCTCATTTTAAATATGTTATCCATTTCTGGTGTTAAGTATAAAAATTAAATAGACATTTACATAATTAAATATACATTTCTTCCTCAATATGTTTCGAAAACCAATTGTGAGCGTAAGGATGACTTGAGATAGGTCTAAACATAGACTTCTATATAATAAATAGAATTCAATTACAATTGATAACCAACAAGATGTATCTATTTTGATTTATTTACTTCTAATCGGCTTTACATGTTTCGGGCGATGTTTTCGCACATCATCAGGAGCATATCACTGTAACTACAGCTTCTGGTATTGTCCATCGATATTACTGCTGGCCAGCCAGGGGCCGGGGAGGGGGCGGGGACATGTCCGAGTAGAGAAACAAGCTGTGTAGGGCAAAGACCTCAAGTGGAGGCCAGTTGTAAGTATGTGAGGGAGAAAATGCACTGTGTCAGAACGTGGAAGGGGTGCCATGGGGTGGTATAGATCAAACTATGGTTTCAGGTGGCTTAAACATTCTTCATGTGCAGTGAACTCTATGTAGGAGATGGAGTCTGTACAGATGCATTGTTGTCAATTTTTGACAAAAATATTCTGCAATTGTTTTGTTAAACAAAGTAAAGGTAAAGCAGTGCCATTACAGGCCTGGACAGGCCCAGAGGGTTCCAGGAAGTTACGGCTCCCAGATTTCGTGACAAAGGCACAGGATAGTGGTAGGTTGTCAGCCTTAAGCACCGGCCGCCTTTACCCCCAGGAAATACTCCTGGTGCTCATTTCTGTTAGAGGCTGAGTCGACCCCAGGGCCATGGTGCGATCAGAAGGATTTTATGTCAATGAAAAATTCACTGACACCAGCTGGGATCGAACCAGCGACCTTCCGATTTGTAGCACAGCACCTTAACCACTGTGCTACCGCGGTCCCCCGTTAAACAAAGTATACACTATAAATAAGCATGTCGGCCTGTATCCATTGTCACTTTCTTATATAACCTTCACAGTCGGTAACGGGAGGCACAACGTGTATAAATATTTCTTTGCAGAACTCGACCACGCTGCTTGTCGGAAGTTTATAAAGACGTTTTGCGTCTAGGGCTTTCCGAGAAGTAAGAGTGTCAGTCCTGTAACGGCCTGTATATTCATCCGACGCTGTGTTTTATATGCTGGGAGATACTCAGTCCGTACTGCTAATACCTTGAATACAGGACAAGAAAACACAAAGTCAAACGGATTGTTTATTTACATTTAAAAAAAAACAAATATTATTTCCCTCGGATGACGTTTTAGAAGACTTTCGTGAAATAGTTCAGGCATTATAATTTCGGTTTTAGTGCTCTCTATATGTGGGGAATGGTATTAAGAATGATCGCATAACAGTGCTGTGTTCGGTTGTGAATCTTATACTACTGGAAACTAGTAGATAAAATTAGAGTCAAACGGAGGGCTTGAGTGAACAATTATTTAACTGATTATCCACTATATACTCTTCAAGTAAGATCTTGCTCCTCGGAATGGCTTCATCACCACAATCGTACGGGATTAAACTTTTAGTCTGTTTCGATATCGAGGACAGAAAATGTTCGACGTTTCTGGGAGACGTCCCAGCCTCTGACTGACATCGACGGAGCAGCTTCGCGATTCAGGTTTTAGGGGCGTTCTCAGAGTTGTTAAAAGCGACTATGAACTTCGTCATGTCTGTCCGTCTGTCTGTCCGCAAAGCACAACTCGGCTCTCACTGGACGGATTTTCATGAAATTTGAAATTTGAAATTTGAGGATTTTACGAAAATCTTTCGAGAAAATGCAAGTTCCGTTAAAAATCTGACGAGACGAGACTAACGGGTACTTTTCATGAAGAAAATTCACATTTTTTTTATTATATCTCGCTTATTTCTTCTTAGAATGGTTGCACCAACGCCCCTCAGTGTTACGTAATACGTACACTGCCTGTCTTGTTAGTCTTTTGTTTCCAATTACGCCAGGCAAGAATCTTAACAATTTATTTAAACGTTATGTCGACAAATGGTATTGTCATTTCGTTTCTGACTATCATCTGCCACAAAATGTCCCGCTGCGACTATGGGATATCGCTTTCCCGCCGTTTCCTTACTTGCCACTGCTCCCTCTTGCAGATCCGCGCTCGGGCCTAGCTCGTGGCATTGGCTCTCACTGTATGTTATTAACTTCATCGGTTTTCACTGTAGTTTCTTTGCTAAGAGGCTATGAATTTGTACCAAATTAACCGAAAATTACATTCCGAGTATTATAATGTGCAGAAGACTTGGTTCATAGCATATATAACGAATAAAGTTTTATGGTTTACAGTGGACACCACAAGCTGCCGAGGGTCTCATTTGGAATAATGACAGAAAGTTGTGGAATTTAGATCTACAGCCTGAAATTCTGGACAGGAATAACTTACATCATAGCCAAATACTTTACCTTAACCCTTATCCTGCTAACGTGGAGAATATGGTGAGTTTCCTAATAATGCCAGCAAATGGCAGATGGGATTTAATTCGGCGTTTAAAGGGTTAAAACTTATTCATTTAACTAAAATTATTGAAAGTTTTAAAACTTGATTCATTTTTGTAGACGCTAGAATAAAAGTCTCCAGACTTTTTATGGCAAAGGGCTACATCCGCTACTGTCGGCAGGTCCGCGGGCCGCGAGTGGTCCAATAATTATAAGTGGTATACCTAGCCTCCTGTGGGCCGAGTAGCGACTGACTACGGGCTGGACGGTCCGGGATCGAATGCCGGTGGGGACGAGATTTTCCGCCCATCAAGACCGGCCCTGGGGCCCACCCAGCCTCCTGTAAAATGGGTACCGGGTCTTTCTTAGGGGTAAAGTGCGGCCGGGGCGTGCTGCTGACCACTCACCCCCTTCTAATGCCGCGGTCATGGAAGGGTAGAGATATACCTCTACCCACCCTCTTGGCCACACCGGGCCTGTAACGGGATCACTTTACCTCTATACCTTTCACCTAACCCCCCTAAATTTGTGTAATTTTTATAGAATATACTAATTTATAAATGTAGCCTTGAGCCGCGGTTTGGATAACCATGGTCTACAATAACACAATATACAAAGCGGTAACTTTTTAAGAAATACTCTTAATTTTCAAATTACGACAAAAGGTTGTTGGAATATCTAAAAAAAAAAAAAAAAAAAAAAAAAACTTTCAATAGGTGAAAATCAATTTTGTAAAGCCGACTAATAGTCACAGTATTCACATTCGTGGTATAAACCCACTTCAGTCGCACTACAGCGCTACAGAACTGTGGTCGAAACACTATTTTCATTATAGCGACCACAAAAAATATAATTTAATTCAATAAAAATATCCTGCCAGTTCGTTAGTCCGAGTAACATCCTGCTTATGTGACGTCACCACTTACTCACTCTACGCACTTCCTGTTTATCCAGAATGTCGGTAAAGCTGCCCTCTTTAACACGATGCCAAAAGTCGGCAATGATCGTCACTAACATTCAGCCACTGTGAATGTGACAGCCTGCAGTGACTTCACTCAAATTACCATTCCAAATTTCTCATTTTTATGGTAAAAATCAGCCTATCATAGGGCCTCCTAATCACAAAACAACTAACAACACAGAAAAATAAGAATTTTTACAGTTCGAATGACAAAGTGAGGTAAAAAATGCAGCTGGGGCTGTAATTTCGAATTAAAAACTTCCTCTCATCACCCCAACAAAACATTCAACCTAACTCGAAAAAGAAAAACAATATAAAAGCAAGATAAATGTCAAACTCTATAGAGTCTTCTTGTCCCATAAAACATCTAAGAATTTTAACTTAAAAACTAAATTCAACAAAACAATACCTCTAAGACAGCTCATGTCTCGTCAAGCCATTCATACCAGATCACAATTAAAGAACTAATGTTTATGCTACCTTTGCACGGTCAAAATACCGCGGCCCTTCAACTGAAAGACAGTGGGCAGACCATACTTCAAAACGAACAAGAAAAGATGCTTTTGTTAAAAGGGCGGACATAATAAATTTTGCTTAATTCCTCAAAGGAAATTAACATCCAGTCACACAACAGAAATAAACAAGATTTACTAATTGCACAATAATTACTATACAATTAAGATAAAGCAAACATTTCAATAAAAAATTAAATCACAAAAAATAAACGAAAAACGTGTGGATATTGTTCATCGCTGTCTAACATACTATTGTTCATCGCTGTCTAACATACTACAGTGCATCAGGGGCACGAGGTTCATATCTTCTCCAAAACTTCCAGACCGGCTGTGCGGCCCAGCCAACATCTTTTACAATGGGCATCGGCGGCATTTTCCCGGGGGATAAAGGGGACAGGGGATGGGTCTAACCTCGCGCCCACCTACTGCGGAGGTTAAAAATGTTCGGAGTTACACCTGCGCACGGTCTACCTGCCTTCATGATGAGCATAGAGACAATTTTGTATTTTTGTATCTAACACATTACACGCACCAAGCCACTAATGATTCCCCCAGGCAAAAAACGCTGAACAGGTCCAGCGGATTAGCAAAATCGATAAAAACAAGGAAATCCGCTCCGAAAAAATGACACTCGTGTCTCTGAAAATATTCCGTTTAAAAGCATTTCGGTTTTAATGCCGGTGCCTCTGACGATTAGCGTCTGTGCGAGATTTCAGGCTTCCGCAGCGGCGTAGTTGATGCCTTTGCTCTTCTGGGATGTTACTAAACCGTGTAACATTCCAGAAGATCGACGGCCACAAGAACACTCTCTTCTAGGACGTGACACCAACTGGCATGAAGAAATTACCATCGTCTGAGAGGAATCTGTTGCCTCATTGTTCATCCGGGCTATTCGGCTTCAAATCCCTGAAGACAGAAACCTTCAAAAGACACTCGAATGGACAGTCAATTGTTTGAACCACACCTATTTCAGACTGCGTGTTTGATTTATCGCAATGTATCGATAGAACACACAACATACCCTCCATCTACGTTACACACGTATACAGGCTCCAGGACCTCGTACAGAATTTTCGCACATTAGAACTAAAGCAAGAGACAGGTGAATGTTTTGTATTCTTGGTAAGGAATTTTCCAGTTGTAAATGAACGCGATGCTGAACATCGGTTATCACGTTTACGTATCACGTTTGAAGGGTCCTTACACAAACACCAGAGACAGACACTAATATTAACAACTGTACACAAATATAAATACAACAACATACGTGAATGCCACTGTGCCGCATTCTGCAACACCAAGAGGAATCTAATATCTTCTGGGGCATAACAAGCCTATTATTACAGATATGTCATAAACTAAAATTAAAAAGTATTGTGTACTAAATTTTTATGGAGTCCGCTGACCACATAATAAGTACATTATAATTTTAATCAAACATGTATTCAGCTGATGCATTCTACATTTTAATAAGTTGTGACACTGTTATGACAACTTACATTACACACACACAGCACACACACACATATATATATATATGTGTGTGTGTGTGTGTGTGTGTAAACTGGCTTCATTAGGTTTTCAATCATATATGTTTTAGGTGTTGCACTCTAAAGATGGCGGTCGACCGCCGAAACATGTAGGAGGAAAGACTGTATGTTTCTTATAAATACTTTGTACGTGCAAACTGTTAGTTTTAATGATAAGAAGTACACAGACCATTCTCAGATTTTACTGTATACATTCATTAGACTCAAGAATACATTACCAGACGGACAAGAGGCAACATTTTTATCAGATATCTGGGTGTTCTTGTCAGAAACAAGAATTATTGATAAACCCACAAAAATAACTTATGGAGAATTTCGGTTAATATGTTTATCATACAGGGCATAAGAACCTTGTACTGATTATGCTAAGTTCCTTTTCAGTCACTCTATTTTGCGTAGGAAACCCTAAAAATAGAACTGACGTAGCTAACTGAGAACTAAACATTAAAAATAAACATACTTATATTGCCATGTTCAGTATATTTACTTTTCAATACTAAAAGAAGGTTTCACTGTTATTAAAATAAACAAATTACGACACATAGTTCTCCGGCTAGTCAGGATATTTAATTAAAAACTGGACCACAGAACTTGTAATCTTGAATTAATCCGATCCTCCGTTTTCTGTACCTCCATGCATATTGCAGTTCTGCCACACACCGTAGCTACATTCAGTACAGTACGTAATGACAACACATGTATGTCCACCAAGAAGTAAGATGTTTTTTTTCGCGTTGATATGGGCACTGAAACACAGAAATGTGCACACACAATCGGTAGTCCGTAGCTTTTGAAGAAGTGTTCGTATTTCCTAGCAGCACAAAGATAATGCAGGAAGGAGAGGTATAAATAAGAGGCAATACACGACTGTATCAGCAGTGTGGGAAGACTTGCATTTACAACATAAGTGAATTGGTGTGACTGTATTATCAAATGTTGCAAAAAAGTAATCACAAAACGTAAATGCTCCTGAAAAAATTCTATTTGTCATTCAGTTTTTTTTTTCATTCGAAGTATTTCTATATGAAAATTTTATGAGAAAATTGACATACGTAAACCTGAAATTTGAAATTCTGTACTTATTCCGGCCACATTAACAAAACCACTCTTTTACGAATACGTGATCTGGGTGGCGGGGATTTAAAAAGTTGTTGTGAAGCAGTGGAGAGGTATCTACGCGACCGACGACGGTCCATGCTCAGAAGTACTCTGTTTCACCTGCGCACTATAATTGAAGTCATACTGATGTAGCTACATACTGACGTGGCGAAAATTCAATTTAATTATCATTAACACGGACAGACATCCGTAATATTCGGAAGACCACTGATGACCAAAGAACAAACTCGGACACGTAAAAACAGCGTCACTTTCATTCAACAGCCTCGGAAAATGTTAATATTTACGGAAAATTGTACTGCATAAAAAGTGGGTGCTTCATTCTCTACTACAGGTTTAGGTTTGGAACTTTTTTTTTTCATTTCGGTAAATACCTTGCAAGTTCCGTTCGGGATGTACGAGGAAACGTGGGAAGTCATGAATGTTACTAACGTGAGCACCGAAATAGTTTGATCGAAATGAAAACTACAATGCTTGAAAAATTGTACTAAATCCCTCAAACACCAATTTTAGTGAAAACTTCTTCACAGTGGTTTTTGATGCGTGCGTGATTCCAGTCGACGGGAATACGACTAAGAAGGCAGGCAATATATGTATAATGTAAAATTGAGACGCATTCGCGTAACCATTGTTGCACTGGCAAAGCAGTATTACTTATGCTGAGAGTGTATTATATTATCATCTGTGGCCTGTCCGGCTGTACCATATTTTTCCACATTTTCTCATAACCGGCACGATCTTTGAAAAAAAGTTATTGCTCATAAAATGTGTGTTATAATTTCCTCCAAACTTTTGTCTAAACATTTTCTCACTCTAAGACGAATGGAGCGAGATGCTGTCTGAAATATACTTAGATCTTCATGTAAGGTACCCGTTATTCTTCTCAGACTTTAATGCTCAAATACCAAATTTCATGAAAATTCGAACAGTGGGAGCCGAGTTGGTCCATGCGGACGGACGGACGGACGGAGGTCGGACAGGGCGAAAGACATGACGAAGCTAAGTGTCACTTTTTGCAATTTCGCGACCGGGCCTAATGATCGACAAGGGTTGTACTGAACTCCTCAAGCATCAATTTAGTGAATATCTGTTGAGCTCCTCTTGGTGCATGCGTGATTCCAACGGGCGGGAATAAGCCCACCGAGGGACAAGTTAGGAGGGGAACATCGCACACCTTTCGCACAAAATAAATAGCTCTTTAGAGCGTTTTATTTACGGGTATTTGCAATAATGCTATTATTAATTTAATTATTACTTTTAATGACAATTACTTACAATAGGGTCGTAAGATATAATTCTCGTAGCACAAGAAATAGATGCTTTACTCGAATTTGGATATTCCTTCTTTGGACCCCGCTTACATTTTCCAGAATGTCTGTTAAGACGTTGTGAAAATGTCCCATTCATAAAAAAGAAGTGCTTACTACATCCTATCGTCTAAATAGCTCTATACACTCGAACGATCAATAAGAATCATTATTAAGCTGTTCTTACTTAATACCGCCATGTTGAAAATATCCTGGAATTGACAGCTGCCACGAACACACACAGGCTCTGAGATGTTGAAGTGCTTCTTAGGCTTCATTACAAAGCACTTCTAAAACTTGGTGGTTCTGTGCCATAAAAATTCGATTTGAACCTTATGGCTTAAACTTCGTCCCACGAGGTTTTCAGTTTCATCGCGGATCTAGGTCTATATGAAGGAAGGTGAGACAGCATAACGATGTGTTCGCATTCGATAGCGTGTCTTGTATTGTGCTCAAAATCATGTTGCTATAGACGGACATGAATAAATATGTCTGTTTCTTATGAATTATGTTCTAGATTCTTTTATTTTACTGTTGAAATGTTTCAATATTTATCTATAGACCAGGTTTAATATTGGTGGTACGACGGTATTAAGACACGTTATTCTGGGCTGTGACGCCATACAGTTCGGTAAACAGTTACGGAGAAATCTGTTGTTTCCATTTTCAGGGTACAGTAAGCTGAGACAAATTCCTGGCGCCTTCCCCTTGATTCTCTGTGAAAAATATACCGACCTTTATGCTGTCAACCTTTTAAAGCCTACTGGTTACGTGATGCACCAACAAGTTTAACATTCAAGAACCGCACGCTCTGCCCACACCGTATTTATATGTTTTGTATTGATCTGAGAACAAACAGCGACTTGTGCCACTTACATTTAACGGAGATGAAACGTATTTACTGCACGGTACGAACTGGGTCTTTAAATAAAGCAGTCTGCGCTTCGTCTTTAAAGGGTTAAAGTACTTGTTTCATGATTTTCAATAATTATTTAGGAAATCAAGACGTAATTTAATTAACCCAGCGCTTAAGTAAAGCAATTTAGCCATAGAGCAAAATCCAATACAACGCAGCTTAAACTTTACCAAGTTCAGTATTTTTTCTTTTACTTTAATAAGGTTAATCCTGTAATAATTTACGTTAGTTTATCTAACATACTTCACTCTCCTTAAGATACCGAGATATACCACGTCAGTATAGGCCGGGGCTGACGAACCTATGGCGCGCGTTCCCAAAGTGGAATGCAGAAGGATTTCCCGGTACGCGGCATTCACTGCTGTCCCAATTATATTTCTTTCACCCGATCAGCGTCTCTACATTGTGAAGAATATGTCTTTATATATATATATATATCTGACTGCGTAAAAATTGTATGTGAATTACCGATGCTACCAAATAATATGATACTGGGGGTAAAGCATTTTTACACAAATCGGAAACCGTGCGAGTTGTTGACTGGGTGTTCCGGCGCCAAAAGGTTAATGTCTTGTCCATTGTTAGTATATATAACTATACCAGTTAAAACAGGAAGTGTGTTTTGATATTTCTTACGAGAAAATTCGTCGCTTATATTCTTGTTCCCACAAACTTACTCTAAAAATATTTACCTCAAGGAATCACGCGATTCTGGTTACACACTCAGTGTGTTTGTGTGTGTCATGGTTACTTAACTGTGGCGACAGACAGAGGGCAGCACTTTAAACGTTGCCCTGACCGTCATGGTGGCTAGCCTTGTTCACAACTAACAAGCATGCAACGCTGCGCGCAGGGTTAATCTACAGCCAGCGGCATGATGAAATGGAAACTCGCTGACACACAAAAACGTCACGCTCAACGCATCGCGACAAGCAAGAAGGGACTGCGAGTCTGCAGCGAAATTAGACTGAAACCAGACATTCTAAGGAAAATAACTGCGCAGAAAAATATCAAAATTTACTTCGACTAACCGAATTTCATGTGAAATTAAAGTTACCATCTTCAAAAGTAAATAAAACCACATGTCAACACTGAGGGTCTGTTACATTGTTAACAGATGGGATCATAAAACAAATTTTAAAATTTCTCTTTTTTTTTTAATATCTGGTAAAGGAAATAGTATATAAAAACTCTATTTAGGAAGCAATTGCGAAATGATAATGTGGGTTAAATGTGGGCACCATTCCTTCCGCAGTCGGTTTTCATTCCACACCGCTTTAAAGAAGCAAGGGTTGAAATGCAGGACATTTAATTCTGCTTCTATCTTGTATGGGTATGAAACTGGCTATTTCACGGAAGGAACGTTTGTAAGACACTGAAGCACACGTTTTTAATAGGAACATTTAGACTTACGGGAGTCAAAGTAACGGGAGCATGAAAGAATTGCTGGACTATCGGCTTAATAGTTAACACTTTCCACTGCATGCCATTAGTGTAATAAAATAAGGGGGCATGAGATTAATGGCTGCCGACCCCAGAGGTCGCGACGTCTAGACGTGCGTCTGCGGCCGCTCGCTTGCTGGGTTTGTGGGTTCGAATCCCACAGGGATACAGATGTCTGTCTCTTGTGAGTGTTGTGTGTTGTCAGGTAGAGGTCTCTGCGCCGGGCTGATCACTCGTCCAGAGGAGTCCTACCGAGTGTAGTGTATCCAGCGAGTGTGATCGCGAAGCCCCGTAAGGGGGGGGGGGGCATGGCCCGGAATGGGATCGAGGCTTCACAGGAGGAATAAAAAATAAGATGGCTGGATATAGTCTACTGGAGAGAGACAAGACATGAATACGAATGTTCTGTTGGAAAACATTAAAGAAAAAGACCGCATGGAGAATCAAGCGTAGATAAGAGGATGATAAAGAAGTAAATTAAAGATAAGCCTTTTACCAAACAAGTACCTTGTGCTACACCAAATCCCGAACTTATCCAGAATTTTTTGAAATAACGACTACTTAAATAATAATACGACTATATACACAGACAAGCTCATAAATGTATATTTAGAGTCATAAATTTTATGTTATTCACCTCAGTGACAGCGCATGGCAATCTATACTAGCACCGAGCTCTTTCCAAGCAAACAACCTTAGACATAAATCGCTTTATGCATGATTAAACATATTATGGCGCCCAACAACTACACAAGAGACAAATAAATGAAGAAAGCCAGATAAAATGATTCTGTATATATTAACATTGCAAGCATACATAAGTAAGCTAAATGTGCTACATTAAAACACACTTACAGTTCCTAGGCTGAATTTGTGGAATCAACAGCGTCACCGTCCCAAGTCATCGCTTTAACTTTTACGTCGCGCTGTTCCTCCAAACGTTCAGCAGCTAGTTCAACTCTTTCAAAGCCATCCTGGTTTTATAATTGAATAATATATGATGGCGCGTCAGAGAGAATTTAATAAAGACATGATGCAGATACGGCCAACTTCCGCAGAATTTTTGGAGACAGAATCCATTAAGAAATTACAGAAAGGACGAAATATATTGGAGGGGATTTAACCGAGATGTATAATTTTCGTTATAAGCTAAGGGATTGGGTCTTCACTTTATGATCCGAAAAGCCGCACCTCACATCACGCGGCGCGCATTTCTATCGGGCTGGCTTCCAGTAATGCTCTCGACAACAAGGAAATTAAAGCAAGAAGAGTGAAATAATTTGAAAAAACTGAAAAGGTTATTATAAAAATGAGCATGTAATGAACGTCCTTCCTATTCCAACACATAATCCAACAGTAACAAATTGTTACCAGATAATTAGTTTTCACACCAGAGGTCATTAGCCCGTTCAAAAAAGTTATCCAATGAGAAAGAAAAATCATATTTTTCGACATATAAATTTATAGCTGTTCGCATGTTTTGAAATATAGTCACAGACAACGAAGGTAACACAATTATGCTGATTACACGACAATAATCAGTAAATAAAACGAGGCAATATAGGCAATGAACAACGTGTATTTATGTGCTAAATGTGAATGACGAGGGCCAGAAAAGATTGGGGGCTCCCCCCCCCCCAAATGTGACAATTCCAGACATGAGATTCTCCCATGCGTGTTGCTGAAGATTCAACTCTGGGTTGTTACAACGTGTGGCTTTGAATACAGGTTACAGCTCTGCGGAAGAGCATGCTGACGTCATCTTCAGGGTAGTCACTTTTCTTGGACTGTTCTCAAATCACAGGCAACAAGCAGTTCCAAAACGCTGACACTTATATACCAGCCCAAAAGGCGTCATAACTCAGAAGACTAGAATTTTCCTTAACAACAGTAGAACTTAAGATTTCGCAGATACCAGTTTTCAGCAGTAACAGGTGAGTATTACAGCGAATATACGTAAACTGTGTGCGTTACTGTAGTGGGGGTACAAACCTTCATTACTACGAACCTAAATGGTCGATATTTCAACGAGCACAAATGTATCTGCCACTATCATGACAGATTCTAGACGGAGGTGAACAGTCACCCCTGGCAGTTTTACCCCCCCCCCCCCCCCCGTTGGCCGCTAGATTAAAACGGCCGGCCCCCCGTGCCGGCGCCTATGTTTTTCCACTCCCCGGAATTGCACCAAGGTTTTTTTTTTTTTCACCTCGGTGCCCAATTATTACC
>Ga0123354_10003651_pt1 | contig 21348 bp, 12 predicted proteins | sample TergutLab28metaG_2_FD_97872 | JGI IMG/M metagenome (GOLD analysis project Ga0123354, IMG submission 97872) | Labiotermes labralis P4 segment gut microbial communities from Petit-Saut dam, French Guiana - Lab288 P4 | ecosystem: Host-associated > Arthropoda: Insects > Digestive system > Gut ... | reverse complement strand
TACACATTAAAACATTAAAAACGCTCCGACATGTTTCGGTCCTAAGACCATCATCAGGGAGCTATATATTCCTTGCTAAAGTCACACTAGAAATAGTCACAGATTAATTTCGTTGTACCAGTTTGGTGTTGTGGCAGCATGCCGTGTTGTGTAATGTTATGTTGCGAAGAGTGCCCTGCTACGGATGTGCATTCTGTGCTTCGTTGCGTGAACGCAACATGTCGGAGCGTTTTTAATGTTTTATTGTGTAAATTTTATAAATTGTATATATGTGCAGTGGTTGGTGTAATAATTGAATAACTCGACAACATGTACGGTGTAACAATAAAAATAAGTTGTTGAATGGTTCCCATTTAATCGTAACCTTCAAAAGTGCCGGGTGGTCGAGCCCACCGACTGCTGGTGATAGTGCCTTCGGAAGAGGTGCAATCTTCAGAATAAAAATGTTCCAATAGACCTACAGGTTTAGGATGGCATTACGACGTTAACACAGCTTATGTATTATTCCCACGAAGAGCGGTAATAATAATTATAATATCATTAATAAGAACTGCAGAATTACAAAACAGAACTTTAAAATCCTCTCAATTCCAAAAACACATAGACTGAAAATATAAAACACCTTGGAATTACCTACTTTATTATATGGATGCGGACGTTGGGCAATTAGAGAACACGATAAACCCAGGATAACGTCAGGGGAAATGAAATTTATGAGAAAAAACATCAAAATACACATGGAAAGCTTACAAAACCAATGAAGATATTTTATCAGAACTTAAAATTAACCCAGTTGTAAATAAAATTCAAAATTGAAGAAATAAATGTGTACAACATTTTCGGCAAATGGACAGAGACTGACAGATTGCCACATTTAATTATGAAATATCAACCATGTGGAAAAAGAAGCCAAGAAGGTCCCCTCAGAGGACTTCTCGACTGTAAATGGAACCAGAACAGGTATGATGACGATTTGCAGACTAGGTCAACAGTTTGACGAGGCGGTAGAACACATTATATCAGCTTGCTCAATGTCGGTAAAAGATAAATGATAGATTTTCTCTCAACTACACTTTAACATATGAAAGGAATTAGGGGTAAAATTAACCAATGAACATCTGTAAGAGTATGTACCGAAGTTAACAGAAATAAGTCGTGAAGTTAAAATAACCATATTATGGAATCGACAAGTAAGAACCGACAGAACTACCCTAAAAAGAAGCCGGACGTTAGAATATGTGGTAATGAAAAAGGAACACGTAAATTCAGAAGACAGATGTGATCAAAGAACAAACCGAGAAGATTCTACAATATAAAGACCTTACGATAAAAATCCAGTGCGTATGCAATGTAATAACAAAAGTGATGACAGTAATGATAGGAGCAACTGCGACCTCCTCAAAATCATTCAGAAAATATGTGATCAGCATACCGGGAGAGCGCGAAATCAAGGAGCTACAGAAAACAGCCATGTTGGGCACAGCACACGTACTTCGGAAAGTACTAATGTAAAAGTACAAAACATTAAACTTGCGAAATAACTTACAGGTACCATAAATTGTAACTATACAATAGCTGCAACACTGTATTAGAAACGTGTTTTGTTGCAGGTGTTACTTACTTACCTGAGAAGCTAAACGGTTTTCAGCTAGTCACGCAATCCGCCGCATTTTATGGAACCCGAAGGTTCATTAGCGCATTCAAAAGAGCCCGCCACCTGTCCCCATTCTTAGCCAGATAAATCCAATCCACGCCTTCCATTCCACCTCCTGAAGATCAATTATCCTCCCATCTACGCCTAGGTTAACCAAGTGGCTTTTTCCGTCATGTTTCCCCACCTAAACCCTGTAAGCATTCCTCCTCGCCCCCATACGTGCCACATGTCCAGCGCATCTTATTATTCTTGATTTGATCACCCTTGTAATATTTGGAGAATGGTACAGATCACGAAGCTCCTCTTTATACACTCAAGACTATAGAAGATAAATTTTGATTACAGAAAAAAGAAAAACCCGTTTACAATATTGTTAACTACGATCGCAGGTTAAATGAGTTTTGGGGTTCTTACAGCTGTAAAAGTTAACGGCTTGGTCTTACGAATTATGATGCCGTGTAGTTTCATACATGGCTACAAACGTTTCGAAGAATCCTGCTGCTGTCTCCATCTTCAGAATAGAATAGATTCCTCCAAAACGCCAATATCTATGTACCAAACTACCTGGTGCAACTGCCCTGCCAAGTTTGTATACACACCGTCCTGAGACACTCAGCTATCGATCTCTGAACTTCATGCACAGTAGCCGTGTAAAAGTGTGACAGAAAATCTGGGAATTTTACATTGCATGTTCATGTTATCTTAGTGAATGAAGATGTTGAATCAGCTGCTGCGGTTAGACAGTGACGTACAGTTTGAGACTCAGCTTTGCGGCCCCAGACGCTGTGGAAATGAAGGGGAAACGTTTGGGAGAATTCGCGAAAGAAGCACGTCTTTCTGCTGAGGCGAAAACGAATGGTCATGGTGTCATATATCGTTTGAAAACATTTTTTTTTTGCACGAGCCAGTGCGAGAACACAGTTGTCGCACGGCACTGTTAACTGGTGAGTAAATGTATTTGCTAGTAGGGTAAACTACGTAAGGGAGAGGGGAAGAGTTGGATTTTGAAACTGCCTCCGCGGGGGCAGAGCTCAGTCCAGAACTGTACCTGTTCCAACATACATACAGTAAAGCGGTGACAGACACTGAAACCGGTGATCCAACTGTAGGTACAGCGTCCCTAGCAAGTGGACAGCAAAGTGTTGCGACGCAGGCGGTATTCTGTGGGCGTCAGCATTCCTCTGTGGAAGAAACAAAGTAATAGCTGTAGTAGGGAGAAGCAAGGAGCTGACAGAAATGCCTATAGCATTTTATATAACATTTGTTACAATTTATTGACGTGAGAGATTTTTTTTTTTGATGAGGTGTTGTAGGGACGTGGTCTGAGCCTACGAGCGAGAGATGGTGTGCAGTGTAGGCGGCAGGGAGATGGCCGTCGCCTTGAAATCCCACCATCCGTGCTTTCTTCGTCCCCCCGGTGCACCCTACTGTGCTCGCACTGCGCGACTGATAGCGAATGAAGCCTGATGCCTGCTCCTTTCACACGTGCTGTATGTACAGTGCGTTACTCACCTTGTCAGATGTCAACGTGGGAAGTGTAACTTGAAATTGTTTTCAGTGCTAAGCTCAGTTTGTATTTTCAGCTGAAAATATCAAAGTGCTCAAGATTATAACCGTTGAAAAGAACCGTTTTAATTAGGAAGATCAAAATTAATTTCTGAAATGTAGAGATCAGACAGTATTACGCAGGAGGGAAGTCAGTAGCATTTGATAGTATGTACAAAAGTTCAGCGAAGGGTAGGTTATAAGAGCAGATAGTGAGAAGGAGTTATGTGTGAAGTAGGATAGACAGATAGTTGGAGAGTGAGAAAAGTAGAGGTTAGCATAGGAAAGAAGATGCTGAATGTATTTACAAAGGTGATTTAGTTTGTTAGGCGTCTGTTAGTGCCAAGTTTAAGGGGGTTTTGAAGTGTGCTTGGAGAGTCAAAATTCGAGGGGTTGACACTTTTTCGAGGTGTAAATCAAGAGAGGTTGAATACTGTGCTAGTTATGGCAGCATGTTAAAATTGTCCAATAGAAGACGCTTATACGGGGGTTGCATATATTACGGTAAGGGGTACCGCGTGTCATTAGGAACCAATGGGCAGAATTAATTACACAATTTAAAAATTTCCGTCCTGTTACGAGACTACTAAATGTACATGTAACCAATCAGACTGGTTAGAAAAATTAGAGAATGGGGATTTTGAATATGCATACCAACTTCGCATATTGTAGCGAAAGACGCACAAGTTCCTTTTCGGTTGTCGCAGAGGAAGGACGCGTGAGTGTATCGCTCCTAATTTAGGCTAGATTTACAGATTGAATTTTACTCACTTACTCCATGGTGCAGAGTCCTTTTTGGAAAGCTAACTGGTTTGCAGCTAGTCAAGAAATTCCCCGCATTTCACGGAACCCGAAGGTTCATTACCGCACTCACAACCGTCCTCCACCTGTCTCTATCCTGGGCCAGCCCAATCCAATCCATATACCCACATCCCACCTCCTGGAGATCCATCCTAATATTATCTACCCATCGACGCCTAGGTCTCCCCAGTGGTCTCTTTCCTTCCGGTTTCCCCACCAAGACCCTTACACCCCCTCTCCTCGCCCATACGCGCCACATGCCCAGCCCATCTGCTTAAATTACATATAACTAGAAATTAATAGCTTTTATTTTTTATTTTGTTATTTTGTACAATGGCCAACAAATGCACAATTAATTGACAAATTATCACACTACTCCTACATGTTTCGACAATATTGTGTCATCCTCAGGGAGTTCGTAGTTATATATCGGGCCGCGTGCTGGGATCCGTAAAGGGAGGGACAAATAAATGCGTTAGACAGGGTGCAGAAGAAAGCGGCCAAATTTGCACATCATACGAACAGTCCGAACTGGGAAACTCTGGCGTCGCGCAGAGTTATCACGCATATGTGCCCTCTTCAAAGGGTACTTTGGAGAACCGGTGTGGAAGGCTATAGGAGACAGATTACAATGGCCACACTATCTGAGCAGGGTAGACCATGAACCGAAGATTAGGAGCAGAAGGCAAAGGACGGATATAGGGAAATATTCCTCCAACACTGGAGCTAGTTACCTGCAGAGATGTTAGGAACTCTCCCCTACAAACCAAGTATGTTTAAAAAGAGGACAAGGAAGGTGATAATAGAGGTGAGTTAAAGGAAGAGACAAAGTGTTGGAAATCATCTAGAAGTGTAGAGAAGTGAAGAAAAGTGAAGTGAAAAAATGTGTAGTGAAATGAATTCATGTGTAGTGAAATGAAATAAAGTGAAGAGAAGTGAAATGCAGTGCATTGTAGCGAAGGGGGGAGGGGGGAAATCGAGGCTTTAAGGTAAAAGTTTATATAAGTAGTAAAGTGGTGAGAAGTGAAAGGCCGGGGTGATAGCGCAAGTGCTATATGTGCGGAAAAAATACTAGGAACTATATGCAGTACTACCTTGGTGTTGTTTACCTTTTGTACATGTTTTATTTTAAGTTTCTTTGTGTGAATTGTTGTTTGGTTGTCTTATGTGTATTTTTGTAGTTGTCTTGTGCGTATTGTTGCCATCTAATGTGTTCGTGTGGACTGTTGTGCTACGTATGTATTGCTGTTTTTAATTTAGATGCCGGACTGCTGGCTAGAAGTCACTATTCGGAAGGTCCTGCGATCGGCCACCTCGACAAAGGTTTTTCTTGGTTTCCCTGTGTCTATAAGCAAATGCTGAGACGTTTCCCAAAATTCCAAGCTGTCACTACATGCTTCTCATGTAGCCCTCCTGACTTAAATCTATTAGTAACCAGCTTCATATATTGTATACATGTAAAATAACCACTGCCACCGGGTGACAACACAATTGCAGTTAATAAATATTATTATTATTAACTTGCCAAGTTTCAAAATATGTCAAATGCAGTAACTGATAATGTAATTTAAAATTTAAAAATTTACAATTATTTCAAATAAGTTTTATGCTGTACAAATTTCAATGTTTCAAATCTTTAAAATATTAAAATTGTCCTATTTATAATAAAACGAACTAAAATAATTTTGTTTTTATAATGAAGTCCGTCTTTGTGGTGGCTGCATATAAAATCTGTAATAAATGTGGATTTTATTAATGGGTGTATAAATGTTATATCGCGGATATGTCGGGTATATTTAATTTATTTAATGATGGGCTCACCTCTATGTTGCCGTCGTCTTGCTGGTCCGGTATGTACTGAATCTGAGTGCGTGTCGAGCTGTGTGACGTGTTTGGTTATGTTGGCTAGAGTGTATAGTGGTTTGGGTTCAATGGCCTTTTTCTCATCAGTAATTTATGTTGTTGTAGTACTTGCATGTATAATTACTCATTACTGTTTATTACCTTTCCTTTGCCGCATGCTTTTAATAAATACATGTTATATTCCAGACTCCCATATTCGTGTCTGTTATTGACAATGTGTTTTGCGTTTGCTGAGATTGGGTTGTTTGTTTTTATATTCGTGTAAGTTCACGGTAACTTATATCTATTGATCAAATGTAATAAGTAAAATAATTGTATTAATTTTAGCTGTAACTAATTGTGTAATGAATTAACCTTAACATTACCGGTTGACTAATGTCGGTAAGCGTTTGACACTAAAAAGGGTATCAATCGAATTTCGCGTCTGAAATTCCTATGTATTATTTTTTATAGTTCCATGGGCTGAAGAAGCGAACACATATGACTTTCTCTATGCGCTGTATGCCATTCGCTGGGCTTTTTAGAGAATTTTTAACAAGGCATGAACTGAATGCGCAATGAGTTGATAATGTGTGAGTTTGCCTTGTTGAAAGGGCTTTCATATTTCTGTCTTCTCTGTGGCTTTGTCCTCTGCTTCGCGTCTTCTGGTGAGTATTTCCAAACCGTGACTTAATGAACCGAGTTGTACAGATATTTTATGTGGAGAGTGGTGCTGAGCTTTATGAACATTGCGACAGAAACTTTGCTTATTACAAATGCCGTTCTCAGCCTAATAATGGTACTTTTCACAAAACTATTTTTACGTTTAGTCTGCTGTGCTACACAGTATTAGTTTTCACTGCATCTGGTAAAGGTGCTCAGGCGATGGGGAGTTTTACACCTTCATCAGTACTTTATTTTAATTCATTTAAATCTGATAGATATTTTCCAATTGGGATTTTGAATATGTGTATTTAGTATGTAGCCTCGTGAGGTCAATTGAGGAGCTACTTGAATGAAAAAAGTAGCGGCTCCAGGTCTATAAAAAAGAGATTAACGGCTGTGGGGACCCGTTGCGCTGACCACGTGACATCCCTCTATCCGCAAAAGTTGGCACTAACTTCGCCGAACGGCGGCGGCCGCTCTGTCGGTATAGTTCGCGTGCGGACTAAGGCCACGGAGTATTTAGTATGTGTTTGTCCATATCTGCGATTATTTCTGTCTGCCATGTGTCGGGATTAAACATGTCAAAGTCTGCGGAATTTTCTTTCTCTTTTCTATCTCGGTAAAGCAAAGGGGTTGTAGTTTTACCTTATGGAGCTGATGTACTCTTTCTCCTCTGTAGTACTACTTTGTTAACATACTCAAATACATCCGCTGATTTTTATGCTTTATTATTTAAGCTTTAGTTTAACATTTAGTACTGCTGGAGACCCTTCGAATTCTGAACATCTGGAGTTAAGTATAACCAACTAGTTAGTCTCAGAAATTTATTAGTATACCCTAGATTCAGCCCTACCACTTTGAAAATTCTGGTACAAGTAGGTGATTTGCCGCATCTAGTCTGTAGCTTCTGGTCCCGCCGTTGTTTCCGAAGATGGTGTTTTCTTAAAATTACGAGGGCAAATGTCGTAGCCTCTCCATGCCTTGGGTATCTGTAAAAGCGTTGTTTCGGCATTTGCTGTGGTTTTTATCAGACAATCAAGCTGATTCCTCAGAAATAACGTTTCTGTTCTCAACACTTCAATTTACTGTCGTCTGTGTACCACGTACAGATAAGAGAGAAGCGTTTCTTGTTGTGAACTGAGCTTTTAAATGTTGATTGGCTACAGTAGGCATTATTTCCTGGCTAGGTCTACTACAATTTATCTCATCTAGGTTCGGTCGCAATTGTGGTATTTGTTTCATTCCACATCTTCAGTAGTTTCATGGACTCTTTGCTGTGATGAATTACTTTTTTTTCGTTCAGTGGCTGTTCTATGTTAATGAGCAGTATCTTCTGTAAAATATGCAACTGAAGCTAACATTCATTCCATACTGCTGATGGAAATCGAAAAGTACTGGAAACTCAATGGGAGTCTAAGACTCTGCCTATTGGTAACCAGTCACTCACGGTCGAAGCAAATATTTTGTGTGTGCGTGCGTGCGTGCGTGTGTGTGTGTGTGTGTGTTTGGTGATTGAAAAAGACGTAGGCTATATTGTGTCGAAAAGTTTGCAATGATTAATGCTATTTTCATCAGCAACACAATAAAGTACAAACAATTCCAATTGATGACTGAAAAATGCCAAATAATCATACACTGTTGCTGAAATTTATCTTACAGTACTTTACCGACGCCAGACGTTGCACCTGCAACTTCAGATACGAAACAAATAAAGTTTATTTAAAATAACTTTGAGGCAGATCTTATGGAAAAGAAGAGTTAAAAAACTTCGTCGTAATAGTTTCTGGCTTGTACTTCTCAATAACACGTAAGGAACTACCTGAATAGCAATTAAGTAAAAGGAATTATTTCTTCTCTCTCGTTTAGGGATTTTGCAATATACTAGCCGTTTTACAAAGATTCTTAATTCATCCATTCGAAGGTAAGTTTTCCCCTGTCCACGCCATGAAGGCATTTAGGGGGGTAGAGGTATAGCGCCACTCACGATTTATTGTTTCTGTCACAGTGTAATATGCATGAAGAATTATTCCAACATCTAGTTCTTCTTTCTTTCTCAGCTGAATTAAGTCTTCATGCCGTGAATAGTCGTTAATTTTTAACCAAATACCAAATAGTATTGATTTTTTCTTTTGTTAATATAATGTGCTTTTAGCTGTTATGGTAATTTTTTCAATTGTGTGTTTTGAGTACCAGCTAAAATTAACTTGTCTTTAACAGGTGCTGATGATGCATGATGGGCCGAACTTATGTTTATAGATTTTTAAATGACGGTAATTTCTCCGTGTTTCGGATGCCAAGATGATCCTGACAATTTCGGGCCGAAAATAATCCGATCTTCCCCCACGTGATCCGCCCAATAATCCGGACCACTTGGAGGAAGCCCGAGACGACCCACCCCATTCGTACTGTGTGGCTGAAGGGGAAGCATCAGCCGGCCTTCGCTTACCTTCGTTGCCGTAAGGACGTCAGGTACAGTATTTTCGCTTTCGGTGATGAATCTATGGGGGTAAACTGACTATATCATGTGCTGTTCATCCATTCGGAACTTGGCGATAATCATCGCGTTATGAAGTCCTTAATGACTGACGGACGAATGTATCGCTACACCCTAAAATCCGAACTTTGCTGTCAGCTATTTACGTTTCGTCTTGCATCGGCCCACTTCTGATCGGACTGTAGTTGGGTAATCTGTATTTGCTTTAAATGTAATCGCGCTATTGCATGCGTGTTCTTTTCTGAATATGGTGACGACACAGTACAGTCGAGGGGGCAAGCGAATCACAGTTACGCAGGGAATAATTGTCACAATATTGTGTCCTGCTCCAGGAGTCCATACATTTTTAAAAAATCTAGGAGCTATCAAATTCTAAGATATAGAAGGGTGACCGAGCACCCACAATCCTTGAGTGACCTGTTAACCTCACTGTTATCTGACACGTTCTGCTATATGTCTGTGGCCTGATAAACGTTTTTGTATGCAAGATGGAAAAACTGCAATAAGTTAAGGATAATGTAGGTTACACAAAGCAAACATACAGCACAGGATAATTTTCACACACCTTAACTAGACTAGACAAGAATAATACCACGATAATAGTGCAGTGACAGCATATACCTAAATAGTAATCTCCGTACACAAGGCTGGTCAGTGCTACACTCAACACCCAGCACCACAGTGGATAATCAACACACAAGACGCCATCCCATAGTGATCTCCGTATGCAATACAAGATTGTGTCAGTGCCACTCACAATATTCAGCATCTCAGCGATAAACACACCAAGAACCAACACACCATAAGCGTGTTCTACAGATCTCCGAAGCCAGCTTTATCCGCAAGACGAAAAGGACCACACACACCACCACGCTCGCACATGAGAACCCCTAGGATGGCACAAACCTAACCACATACGTGCGCCAGACACACCTGCGAATCACCATCTAAGTCCCCCTCACTCCAACGCCAACAGCGGTGGGCTAACGGAGCCCAAGGACGAAGAACCCCGCCTAGGATACTGCATACCAAGTACACGCACGCAGGACCCCCACCTTATCTGCTTAGGTGACACCAGTCACCATATTTCAGCACCCTTATACACACAGTCTTTTCTCATATATACTTTGTAAAGCATGATGATGAGATCTCAACATCCGCTACTCACATTATTATTAGTCTCTTAGAGCCAACATTGTAAACCTGATGATGGCCTCCGAGTAGGCCGAAACATGTTGTTTCATTAACACCCGAACTAATAAACTAGTTATGTTCGACCTACAATATCCTTAACTTATTGTTACATACACAACGGGAATGCCTCAACTTAAGAGGGAAAAAATGCATTAATTGTGCTGGAAGATACTATGCGCCGCTCTACAAAATTAAGACGCCCCGGGCGACCAGGTACCCGGGAAACATGTCTTGATTAGTGTTCGATTCTGATGTTTCTTTTTGTAGAACTTACTGAAATAATTACTGTGTAAATTTTTTTTTCCTGTGGCACTGCGGCCCAACGCGGGCCATGGCTTCCTCATTAACGAGGTTTCTAGATCACACACAACGACGCATCACAGTTGTTAGGACTTCTCTGGACGAGTGACCTCTACCTGACAACACACTACACTCAACACAGACAGACATCCATGCCCCCGGCAGGATTCGAACCCACAATCCCAGCAAGCGAGCGGCCGTAGACCCACGCCTTAGACCGCGCGGCCACTGAGATGGGCACTGTGTGTACATTAGTTCCTTTTATTTTGAACAGACATTTATACGATTGATATAAAAAAATCCCGTTTTTAATTAATGCTACACTGCCTGGTGTTTAAGTACATATTGCAGTGACCAACTTTCGCCTACTTCTGCTGCAGAGAGCTGGATTGTTTAGCAGTTTAGTACCAGACTGTACCGCAGTTAGAGTTTGTTTTGATTTTGCTGCATGACCACATTACACTACACCCTCTTTGTTCAGCTCGTTTTCAATTAATGAGGCAGAGACGTTCAAGAAGCAGATGCCGGATGCTTCGGGAGGTAATAGTCCCAAATGTTCTAAAGTGTGAAATTTTCTCAGTGTTGTAACAATAATTAGTCGCATTAAATGGAGCTGTTGCTTGGATACACGATTCGGTAAGGCAACCATTGCTTGCAATCTGATTTGTTACCCGCGATGAATTGCTTGGATTTCTGATCGTCACTTGTCCAAATTAAAAAAAAAAAACGGGCACTTTGGTCACAAAATTTTTATTGGCAAACTGTTAAACTATAGATCTAATAGATATCTTTATGTACTTCCTGAGGTATGAATTGTAATGATATGATTGATTAAAAAAAGTCCTCGTGTTAACGCTAGCCTATATGAAGCAGAAAATACATGGTTTAGTTGCAAGCAAAGGGGCAGGGCACTTCCCAAAGGAACATTATGTCTGCGTAACTACAGCACGGTTACACTTACCTTGGCATGCCATAATGTAGTTTAATACAGGTTAGACAAAATTAAAAAGAAACAAAAAAGTGATAATGTTCTTTTGATTTATGAAAGTAATTCTACATCCAGCTACCTTTTTCTCCGTACGGCCCTCTCCCCCGAAATCGTGTTGATCAAACAGTGCTTTCTCAGTGCTCATTCCAGTTCGCCTTCAGCTCGAGCAAGTTACAATGCTTTATAGAACACACGATTAGCTCGCAAACGGCAATCTAACCTTGTCACAACAACAACAACAACATCTGAGGGTTTTTCTTGTGTGGGGTAAAGGAAAACAAATCTACAGAAATTAAACCACAGACGTAAAAATATTTAATACTCTTAGCCTTAACAGCAGCTTTTGAGACAACCGAGAAAATAGAAAATATGCGTATTGAGGCAGGTGGATTTTTGTGTATTAAATTAAATTCAGGACATGAATATTACTCAAAAAATACGTAAGACTGCAAGGTATGTATGTATGTATATATATGTACGTGTGTGTGTGTGTGTGTGTGTTTCCCAAACTTGTTTGTTCACGGATCCCCATCTAGCCCCGAAGTTAAAGAAAGAGTAGGACTATATTTTTACTCCCCCTCTGGGAATTCGTCGCCTAACCTAGGGTGAACTTTACCTTTTTACCTTACACTTTCATTGTTAGAAAAGTTTTCATAACCTGTGGGTTTGTATGGGAGTGAAAGAAAATGGTTTCCCATTGCGGTGGTGATAAAAATACATCGAGAATATTTGCGTATTATTTTAAGGCACAGTGAGAGAATAAGTATTTATTATTGAATGTTAACGAATGTGTGTGTTCAGTATGCCGTGCCAGTGTAGACGTTAGCAGCAAATGCAGTGTTGAACTGTATTTTATGATCATGCATAAAAATTGTATTAGCACATATCTTGATAAGAGCAAAATTCGGATAAATAACTTCGGGTATTTGAAATTTGGCCGGTCCCAGTGGCCGCGCGGGCTAAGGCATAGGTCTGCATGCCGCTTGCTTGCTGAAATTGCAGGTTCAAATCCCGCTGGGGGCATAGAATTTGTCTGTTGTGAGTATTGTTTTCAGGTATAGGTTTCTGCGTCGGGCTGATCACTTGTCCAGAGAAGTCATACCGACTGTTTTGCGTCATTATGTGTGATCTAGAAATATCAAGAATTATGAGACCATGTGCGGAGTATCTTCATGACAGAGGTGACCTACCTCACCAAATAGAAGATTCTGGATTGTGGCTAATTCTTGCTCCCCTCACAGATCTTACAGCTAAACTCACTCAGCTGAACTGATTTTCAAGTAGGAAATGAGACAGGCAATAAAATAACTTTTTACCATTGATTATTTCAAAGAAAAACTGAATCTGTGGAAGGCTCAGTTGATGAAAGGAGTGCCAAACCCACTTTTTGCTGTTCAAAGTCGCGCTGCTCATACACTTGCTGGCGTCTGTCTATATTCTGTGCATTGATAAACTACTGAAAATGTGTGAAAAAAAATTTAAACACTTTGAGCTTATGAAGTTCATCGTATCTTTCATTACTAATGTGTTTTACGAAAGAGATATATTTGAGAGGACCGAATTTATCTCTTCTGTATTCAAGGGAAAAACGTGTGAAATATTACATGAGATTTTTAATTTACAAAGAGACTTATAATTGAAAACAAGAATTAATAATACAAAATTTGGAATTTAGTTCCGTGTGCAAGGTGTCGAAGCTAGAGTTATTAAAACTGAATGTACGGTTCGGTTATACTTCAGTGAATCAGGGGTTGCAGTAATAAAAACAGTACAGTCGAAGTACTAATGATAATTAACCGATGAACATTTAACCCATAAAAGACTAGTGGTTGCTTTGTGTGCTATCAGGAAGAACACTAAACCTACCACGTTCTGCCAACAGACAGCATTTATGTTTTGAGTTAGGTCCTCAGAACAAATAGCAGTTATTTATATAAATAACTAAAATTCAGAAATCCCATTTACACGGCTGTTACACTGAAATGTATTACATCGATTTTTTTTTATATCTGATATACACCGTGGCTACATGTTTCAGGTCGCCTCCAGATACTTTCTGTCTTAAATCTGAGCACATTAACATAATGTATTAAAATCACAACTTTTAAAATTTAGTTTTGTGATTCAGTGTATCACCATTATAACTTCGATACATTAAATCACCAAATTACAAATGTAAACATTCCGTAGTTGTATGATTTCATCAGAGTTGCGCAGGCAACAGCCAGCGGTCATACAAAATAGTGAGAATGAAAATGTTTTCAAAGCTGGGCAATTCAAAACCCAACACAGAAAATACAGGAGGTTTAAAATGGGTGTTAATCAATCTTTAACGACCCTCCAAGCGAAAAAGCAAGCTCTCTTTCTCGCAAGGAGCTAAGTAAGTTACGTTATGAACAGCTGTACAAAACATAGACTGACACAGGCAGTTTATGCATCCTATATTTTTCATAAAACTAAATATTTAACCCTTTAAACGCCGAGTTAAACCCCATCTGCCATCTGCTGGCATTATTAGGAACTCACCATATTTTCGACGTTAGCGGGTTAAGGGTTAAAATACGTACGTAGATTCACACCAAATGTGTAAATATGTAAAACCGACAAATACGGATTGCCTCTTACAACTGACAGATCCGACTCTTGTCAGAGAAGGTCCTTCAAGACTATGATTTTTATTCATTGCACGTACTAAAATCTGTGTATGGGCCCCAAGAGCGGCTTGACACCAGGTCAGAATGACCGACTGACTACCATTCTTCCGTAACGTGACTGACTGACTCGCTGAGGCTTCACAACATTCACAGTTTGATGACGCTGCAACTGCCCTCACCTGAGCACGGTGTCGTAAGACACGCTGACTCCCTTCTCCAGCATTCGGCGGTAAAGCTGCCAACACTCTCGCTCTTTCGCCGACTGGAACTCGGGCTCAGCGTCTTGTGAACCGACTGGGTCTGTAATGGCCTTGGGTTCTGGCTTCAAAATGCGGGCTACCATTACCCCCAGACCTGAGGACACAGAAAAACTACGCATTATGTAAACTATACAATACTTCTGATGTCTGAAAGAAAACTGAATGTAGGTAAAAGGTACTGCGCCATTAAGCAGATATATCATTCCACGTACTGTTAAGAGCGGTTTGTAATAACAGCTCCACCTATTCATCCCGGCGCGCTGGATAGGTCCTAGAGTCGGTGGCCCTGTCGTCCAATCTAACTTATAAAATACGGGTATACTAACAGATGAACACAGAACATAGAGTGTGGGTGACGTTTTTGTCAGATGATATTTACTGTGTAATCGAGAATTACCAGAAGAATCGCGAACCATTAAACGAAACTTTTTCTTGTGTCTCCAGACTTTTTGAAACGTCGTCCGGATGTTCGAATGAATTTTGTAACAAGGTTATTGTTACACGGTGATACTTAATTTTGTGTACTTAATATCACGGAATGTTCACTGCTAAAGAGCTTACAGTTTTTTTATGCGTATTGGACCGTGCATCATCTTGATATTTGAATAAAGGTAGACCAACTTGATGACACTTGCTTTATTATGTCAATTTGCTGCTCAACATGTTTCGGATGTTAATACGCCCATCTTCAGGGGCTTGCGACTACTTGGTGCGTTATTGGTTTAGGCTGTATTGTGCTGACTTGAGGCGTGTTGGTGTTATGTAGGGGGATTGGCTGTTGGTGATGTGGTATCCGAGTGCAGACTGAACCACTACTCTCGGATACCACATCACCAACAGCCACTCCCGCTGCATAACACCAACACGCCTCAAGTCAGCACAATACAGCCTACACAATAACGCACCTAGCAGTCGCAAGCTCCTAAAGATGGGCGTATTAACATCCGAAACATGTTGAGCAGTAAATTGACATAATAAAGCAAGTGTCATCAAGTTGATCTACCTTTATTCGAATAGCTTACAGTTTGTTCCGTAACTCGGCAGTTTCTCACTGCACCCGTAGGAGTTCCCCAGTACAATTCATCCTCACAGTTTATTTCCACATGCCAAATTCTGTATTTCTCTCTTGCGCCGCCCACTTCTTCTCTTCAGATTTCCCCTCCAGAATGTCCCATTCTATAAGTTCAACCAGCGAACGTCGGGGATTTTTAGGTTCTGGGTTCAAATCTCGGACCCTAAGACCGTCTACCTTGATAGGGTTTTTCGAGATTTTCACCGCCCCCCCAGGCGAACTTGTATCATTCGATGGTAGGGAATAAACCGATGAGCTACTTTCAGCGTTAAGTAGATAAAACAATTATGTAATTCCGACCGATTCTCCATCAAATACATTAGAACACCCTCAGAGTATTACTGGAGTAGGCCTGCTATAAAACAGAGCTCTCATTACGTAAGTATCTGAGTATTATTGTAAGCAATTTCTTGTACATAAATGGGTGTTTTAATATTTTGTTCTGAGCATCATCTTCATTCTTCAAAAGAGTGAGAGACGATAAATAAATTTACACTATTATTGTAACACTGAAATTTACATCTTAAGAAATCTGTGAATGCTGTACCTCTTGAGGTGCCTGCCCTCATTCTTCTGTAATTATCTATAAAACTGTACGAATGGCGAAAACCTGTACTGGACATTCAATATTTGCTTCTTGAGTCATATCTATAAGTTTTATTCGAAACACATTTCGCTTCTTTAATGTTTATTAAGTTACGTTATTTGTCTCTAGTGTTAACCAAAGTTAACTCAACAAACTTCATTTAAACCTGCTATGTAAAATTTCTGGCATGGTTACATATAGACGAATAGAGGTAGCAAAGCTAATATTTAAATTCTGCATCTCTTCTTTGCAAACTTGTCAACAAAGACTTGCCTTTGTTAATGAACTACATCATTATAACACAAGAACAACCGTGGTTTTCTTTAAGACACTATAATATAGGGTTTTCATGACGTTTATGCTGGCTCAAAAAAGCTGTAGTTTACCCGTGTTTGGCGGCTCAGACATGAAGACCGATGCTTCCGATGGGCTCGCAGGTAGATCCTCATTTGGAGGCAGTGCCTCTCGCTCCTCAGGAGATGCTGTTTCAGAGCAGTCCTTTGGTGGTAGGTCAATGATGCAGTCCGCAAGCGCTTGCTCATGGTTAGGCGGCGTCTCTTCCGCCTTCCTACAGGTATACGTAGAGGGGTTTCAGTGGCATATCTAGTATAAAACATATTCGGAGTGTTCACGTGTAATCTTCACGACACTTCCAGTGATCCGGTCATTAAAGCAGTATAACGAGTCAGGTGTTAAGTAGTTCTCTGGCAAAAGAAAAAAATATAACTTTCATTCTAGAACTGGCCATGAAGGCCCGAAGAGGAGTTGAGGTACAGACCTCGGTTTTCGATGGGGAATGGGTGACCAACGCCACGCCCCGGCCGCTTTACCTCCGGAAAAGAGACAAGTTACGCAGTGTATATGAAGCTGGGTTGGTCCTAGTGCCGGTTGGACGGATGTGGAAAATTTGCCCCCCCCCCCACCGGCATTCGATACTCGGATTGTTCAACTCGTATCGAGTGCCTAAACCGACTACGCTATCCCGGACCGCATTAGTTCTCTGACATTCATAAGTATTCGAACTTATAAATTGGCGATACATGAATGTTATCTACTATGGATTTCATAATTAACAGGGTAATATCCAGGAGTCATAGCAGAAGTCATATTGCAAAAAGAAGCACAATTTGTAATAAGTGTGAGCCGGGCATTTTATGTTACTTGTGTACTTAATCGTGGAATCAAGCCACGTAGTGTTGTTGTGACATGGGTCTATGTTTTTCTGTCTGTGGCACCTGTCTAGTTGTTTTGCTTGTATTGGAAACTCACCGTTGACACAACTGTATCATCAACAATTCCATGGCACCAATTCTGACGGAGCAGCAGCTTATACCCTCATACAAAATACAGGGTCCGGCAGAAATACCTGACGATTTGGCAACACAGCTGTGAGTGGAATCTTTGGCGTGGGGAATTTCTCCTTGAGCGCCCTTCTAGCGAGACTCAAAGCATTTCAGTTGCCATGGATTGCTGATCTGTACAGCATCGGGCTTTCGCTGTGGAGGTGTATTTCTAAAATAACGATTCTGTCGTTGTGACTCGGCTGATATTTCGTCGGCACTTCAATGTTCATCGGAACGACAGTGTCACTAGTCGCAATACTGCACTGTCATGGGTGAGAAACTTCAGAGAAACAGCATCTGCCGCAAAAAGGAAACCTCCAGGAAGTGAGCCTTCACTTAGAACTCCTGAGAACATCGAACGATTGCGTCAGGCTTTTGTCAGAAGTGCTCTGCTTGCGGGAATGTGCTGACAACAAGGGACGCCACCTTACAGACACTATATTCAGGAAGTGAATATTGTAATTAAAATGCTTTGAGATAAAGATAATTTTAGTAATAAATTCACATAAAAAGGTAGCATACTTTTAATTTTATTGTAACTTAAAAATCGTCAGGTTTTTCTGCCGGATCCTGTATAATCCAAAATGTAGATTTTCGTGACTGAACGGTAATACATATTATCGTAGAAAAATTTTACAGATTGAACAGCAACACATATTGCGAAAAAACCTTATTGATTGAACAGTAACACATTCACAAAGCAGAATGATCAGTAATAGAGATCCGGGGAGTGGGGTGTTTCTGACCGAACGGTAACACATTTTCCAGTACTGAATTATTTCTGACTGAACAGTAACTTATCTTCGTAACATAATTTTTGCGGCTTAACAGTAACACATATCATCACAGGAAAATATTTAATGAACATATGTTCTCATGTATCTGAACGTTACACGAGATTAGCGTCGCGTTAATTAAAGCGATATAATCTGGAGATTTTTTTTTTCCTGTGGCGCTGCGGCCCAACGCGGGCCATGGCCTCCTCATTAACGAGGTTTCTAGATCACACACAACAACGCAACACAATCGGTAGAACTCCTCTGGACGGGTGATCAGTTCGTCGCAGAGACCTCTACCTGACAACACACAACACTCACAACAGACAAACATCCATGCCCCCGGTGGGATTCGAACCCACGATCTCAGCATGCGAGTGGCCGCAGACTTACGCCTTAGACCGCGCGGCCACTGGGATCGGCAATCTGGAGATTTACTGCACGAAATCTGCGGACAAATTGAACTAGAAAGACTAGGGCAATTGATGAGAAATTTCAAAATCTTTTCTTTTCATCAGGCTTGATTTTCTCTCACCATGCACAACAGAAGAGTTTGTCACAACCTGAACACAACGCACCAGTGAAAATGGTCTTATTACAATGTTGGTCATTATGTCCGGTACATTCTTTTTAATAACAGTATAGCTCTATGATGAATTTCATTTTCCAGCGTGGAGTGGCATCAGAGTTTTTGCAGTATTGGTCGGCCGTTCCGATTCCACTTTGATATTCGTCTTTTCTGACACGCCACGTTCCTTACGAATTTTATCTTATCCATAATCAATATCCCTCGGAGCATGCCACGGCGCTTCTGTGTGTTTTATGCTGCAAGTTGCAAAGTCAAATAAATAAGCTACCGAGCAACCAAATTGAGTGAATTAATTGTGATATTGTTGATTTCAAAGGGCGCATTTGGTTGAGGAACTGCGTTACAACCCGAAAGGTTGCGGGTTCGAATCCCGGTGGTGCCATAGAAATTTTTCATTGACAATCCGTCGTGCCGCCCTGTGAGCCTGGAGTTGACTCAGTCTGTAACAGAAATGAGTACCAGGAATATTTCTTGGGGCTAAAGGCGGCCGGTACCTAGGGCTAACAACCTTACCACCTTCGTGGAAAGATAATTTGATAAAACTCACGGTGAGAGTGAACGAATATTTTATTAAATACTCAATACCGAGCTTTACGTAAGTTTTCTGATAACAATTCAGAAACACTGACGACTGCAAAAAGTATGGTAGTGCAATCCGAAGTCATTTACTTGTTAATAAGTAGGAACCGCCGTTTATTAGCGAGTACTAAACAGCTCTATCAGAAATGAACTTGGATTTAAAAAATAAAAAGCAAGCATGAAACAGGGGTTATGCTTTTCCTTGATAGAACTAATAACGGTACTTAAATAATTCACTAATTAATGCCAACAAATGCACTATATGTTAAAATTGTACGTGTTTTCACATACAATCCATACAACAGTCTCTCTTCTGGCAAACTCTGTGCCCGTCGGAGGGTCCCACAAGTAGAAGTCGATAGGAGTGAGATGGGGGTGATCGCGGAGGCCACAGAATTGATCCGTTTCGTCCCATTCATCAATAAAGGTAGTAATGGTTCAAGAAATGCTTTGTGTCTCGGATAAAACAAGCAGGAGCCGTCGCCATATCTCGCTAATAAATCAGTTTCATCCATTTGTTCGTAGGGAGTTTGGGGCTGATTTTAGGAGTAGAACACAATGGTAATATTAATTGCATCTTCTTAAGAATCGTGCTGTTTTTTTTCTATGGACAAACACATTAATTTTAATATATTGCTAAGAAGGCATTTTCGGATTTTTTTTGCCACATTATGAAGTAGGACCACATCCCTTCCAATCGTGTTTTGTTCCAAAAGGAAATATTTCCAACATTTAACGTTTTTATGTTTCTGAAGTATAAGAGTAAACACGTCAATTATTTTATTAGCTTAATCTGTTGATGTGAGACAACACGTGTTACATTTTAAATCACTTTTATTTTATTTTAATAACAATGGTCTCGGATAACTGACTTCTCGCTAGCGATTCGTCTCAAACTTCTGCTGGAAGATTCTACGAGCATGGTGGAAAAGAACAGTCTTCTAATTTAGACCCTAGCCGCTGTTCTGTCTGATGTCTTGGCGGCGTGTAATGCGGTTCCTGGCCCACCTGCAAATTACTTTCCACGGTGATATTTTCGATTTCCAATCACTCACTCCTCATACTAACCTACTGGAGCCAAAAGAACAACACGTAACCAACTCACGGCAGCACATTGAACGAAATTTTGTGTTGGAAGGTTTCTAGAATTAAAGACCCTGCGCAGCGCCTATTGTAATCGCTGCGTCCATCTGTACATATAAAACAATTCGAGAGCCGTTGGATCTATGTTCACGAAATCTGATATTTGGAAGGTGAACTACACTTTGTCGAATCAATCTAATTTATTTTAAAATCTTACGAAAGTAACCGATTCTTCTTATTATAACTTACACGGGTCTCTGCGGGGATCTCTTAGCTTAGACCGCTAAATATTTATCAAAATAAGAAACGTTCTGGAACAAAGGTTGCAGAGAGAAAAAAATACCGAATAGCTACAGCCTTCTGTCATATCTTAACGGTTCTCGAGACAACTAAACAAACCTTGTTTTTTAAGCACGAAGTTCAACTAAGTATTTTAAAGTTCATTTTCTTCCCCACAGGAAACAAAATGCGTCTGCATTACAAAGATTAATCGGTTAATGTTATTTAGGGCAATGATAGATTTTCATTTTCAAATTCGTATGAAAGACACTAATACATTGGGTGGCTAAATTCAGTCTTTTTTAAAATGTAAATTGTTTGATGCTTACATTTAACACTATGATTGAAATGTCAGTGGATTCGTCACACATGTATACGTTTCCATTTCTGCCTACCATTCGGTTCTGAATGTGAATGAATAACATATTTCTCAGCGTAAGTAATGCTGGTTTCGAAGTGCCTGGATTATATACTGTGTAGTGAGAGACAGCTTGTGAATAGTGAATTGACAAGGATGTAAACGGTGCGTTCAAGTTGTAAGGTCTCCTAATTTTTTTCTCGGGAATGGAAGTAGGTAGAAACGTTAAAGTTGTTGGAGATGACGTGGCAGTTCTTTAGGTTGGGTGAGACCAAATGGCAACAC
>Ga0123354_10003650_pt1 | contig 21349 bp, 3 predicted proteins | sample TergutLab28metaG_2_FD_97872 | JGI IMG/M metagenome (GOLD analysis project Ga0123354, IMG submission 97872) | Labiotermes labralis P4 segment gut microbial communities from Petit-Saut dam, French Guiana - Lab288 P4 | ecosystem: Host-associated > Arthropoda: Insects > Digestive system > Gut ... | reverse complement strand
CACCACCACCACCACCACCACCACCACCACTGCCACTACCACCGCCACCTTCACGCAGGGTATTTTATTTACGTAAAGCAAACTATGATTCTGATGTTTCTAGTGTTGCAGTTCTTCAATACTCACAAATCACGTTGCAAATGTTATTTCCCATGCTGAATGATTTGAGCTTTGATATCAGCATTTTCCGAAGTATGGGTGCATTGCCCAGTACGGCTGTTCTATGTAGCTCCTTGATATTGCCGTTACCCGGTATGTTGATCGGGTATTTTCTGAATGGCGTTGACACGTGTGCAACTGCTGTCTGCCATCACTGGTGCCTCTTTCGTTTTGACATTCTAAATGCATTGTATATCTATTGTAATGCCTCTACATTTTAGAATCCTCTCTGTTTATTTCTTGGTAACATTTCTGTCTCATGAAACTTCGGCACTTATTCATACATATGTTGCACTTCCATTATTACGGATTATGGTTCTCGTTAATTATGAAGTTATTATTATTAATATTATTTATTGTTACTTCTACTATTACTGTCGTTATTCACCTCAGTCCACTCTTCGTTTCTTCGAACTACTTTGGATTTAACTCCGGGCTAAGCGCCAATGAGACAAAGAGAGAAAGGAGCAATAAATAGCTTCAAAGTGACATAAATGTTCATTAAAAACTTAAAAATGAAATTAATCTAAATTGCATTATAAATTCCGTTGTTGCTTCACCGAAAATATTGCTTCTCTATCACCAGACCAACTCATTACCCTTCCGGAAAAGAATCACTCTTAATTCGAAAAATGTCAAGAAACATAAATACATTCTGTAGGCGACATTCAATAGTTCCTTAACAACACAATATACTGCTTGCATAATTACCACTTCGCTTTAAAGCATTACAACAGAAACCCCTTTTTTGCCTGATGTGACATGACACTACATTGTGGTCTGCTGCACAGGGCGGCACTGCCGAGCCCTGCCACTAGTCACAAAGAACATCAGTGCAAACGTTTCAAACGCTATTTCATTTTGGACAATTCCCCGAGGTGACTTCTTTTTCAGTTTTTCACTCAAAGCACACCTGCCATCTTTTACCTGTGCTATCCAATTAAGCCTTTGAACTTGGCGTGTTAAAGGGGAACTGCTAAAAGAGAATGGCTAATTATTATACGATTTACTTTATTTCAAATTCTTTTGATAATTTTTAATATTTCCGATTTAAATAAACGGAATTATCAAATGGAAGTGTTAGTGCATATAAAAACAAGTCCTTAGAGTAACAGCTTATTTGTGGGGGGGAAAAAAAATTTTTTACCTACGTTCCCAAAATTGCGAAAAAAAAACGGTTAGCTTCGTCGTGTCAGTCAGTCTGTGTATCCGTCCTTCGTTCCGTCCGTCCGTCCGTCCGCATGCAGCACCTCCGATCCCACTGGCAGAATTTTCATGAAATTTTTATACGCAGATTTTTCGAAAATCGTTGAGAAAATTCATGTTTTTATTAAAATCTTATATGAGTAACGGGTACTTTACATGAAGACCGATGTACACTTATGACAATATCTTGCGGGATTCCTCTTAGAATGAAAAATGTTTCAGAAAAACCTTGTAGCGAAAAAACTTATATTTTGTATTCAATATATTTTCTTTCTGAAAATCGTGACGTTTATGAGATAATGTGGAAAAATATGTCACACAGGTGGATAACCACCATCTGTCACAACTCTTGTTGTATACAGTATAGTTTAATGTAAAATGTTGTCCTAAAATGAATCCGTTACCAGGCAAATAAGGCACAAAAGAAATTACTATAAAATTTGCATAACACGACTTTACATCATCCATGTATATGGCTGGGATCGCAACTCATAAATCGTAGTCATATCTTAAGATCAGAAAATGTAGGGTAAGCCGAAGTCACTAGGCAAAGAAATGAGCTAGAGTCAATAAATGTGATGAAGATGAAAAATGTTTTTTAAATTTTTTTGCAACATGCATTGTAGTATAATTATAAAGTATAAAAGAACAAAATGCATCTTTTGTAAATTAATATCTTAATTTTTAATTTTTGATGTCTTCTACATGTTTCGAAACCGAGTGTCTATCGAACCCACTCTTCTACCTACAAGATTGACTATATTGACGCATGCAAAATACACTATACCATACCTGTATATACAACCATCTTCCTGATGATGAACCCTCGGTTTCGAAACATGTAAAATACATACAAAATATAAAAATTAAAATATTAATTTATAAAAAAGTAATTTTGTTTGTTTATATTGTGTAATTTAAAAATGGTATTCAAATGACGACTGTTAAGGTAGTGTTATTGTACTTCCAGATGTAACTGCAGGTTTTCTTGTAGACATTCCGCGTTGGAGGAACGTTTTACATTTACAATCCTTAGAATATGCTCTCCTGATGGAAGGAATGTTTACGATATCATCACTCCTTCTGACGACATGATGGGATTTCAACCGTACACATGGATTGTGTAAAGCAGTTTTATGCAACTTACATGATATGTTTCTCTTTTATTCACCTCATGATGGCTTCACTTTAAGCTCAAGCATGTTGCGTTCAGCTATCCAACATGCAAAAAAGTTCAGACTGTTGGTTATTACCCTTCTGTGTATTTTCATTTCAAAGGGATGTCCCAAAGAAAATAATATTTTACAGCATAACAGGCCACTGAAGAAAGCATAATGCCGCATATAAAATTGCATGCCGGGTAACTAAGACAAGAATACAGACGCACACTCATAATATTTTATACTTATTCCTTCATAGCTGATTAATTCTCTCCAGTAGTGTAAAGTGTTTACGGCAAAATTCACAACAAGACAGGCGATGTGCGTAAAACGTAACAAACAGGCACGTTCTTGTAACAATTGTTGCAATGGATAAACATATTACATATTATAAGTGTGTGTCTGTAGCCTTAGTGGAAAAACATATTACATATTCTGAGTATATGTCTGTATCCTTAGTTACCTAACATGCAAAGCGTGGGCGCCGTATTATATTGTCATCTGTGGCCTATCCGACTGTACCATATTTCTCCACATTATCTCAAAAACCATTTTCGGGGAAAAAATTATTGAACACAAATGTGTTTTGATTTCCTATACAACTTTTTTCTAAAAAAAACTCTTTATAAGTATATTCCACACATTTTCATGTAAAGTACTCATTATTCTTGTCCAATTGTAATGAAATTTGACTGTCCTTGACAAAAATTTCGAAAAATATTCAAATATCAAATTTAAAGAACTCCTTCCAGTAGTTGCTCTACGTTGGCGCACGGACAGACAGACATGAGTAAGCTAATAGTCATTTTTCGCAAATATGCGAAGGTGCCTAAAAACTGAGAAATTGGCTTATCTGTTATTATGATCTGTTTAGTCAAATTTAAGCTTCAAGGAGTCCCGCAGCAAACGAACATTCTTTTGTGTCTGTGCAGCGTTGATATGTACCGTGTGTCAATAGTGCTTATTAGTTGCAATATAATTTCTTGCCAAAACTGCTACTTATAATTTGCACTGTTCCTAGTAACTTAAATTTAACATTAAAGTATTGTTATCAACTTTTATTTATTCACCAACTGTTGTACTAGTGAGTTGACTTAAAAAATATTAAAATGTTTATTAAAACATTTCCGATACACCATCATCAGGGAGCGCATTAATTCGTGATTACTAAAGTTATGGTTGTTAAAATAGTCCATTAAAATACATCGATGTGTGGTGAATACGGTGGTGGTGTGGCTGCATATTATGTAACTTGTCGGGGCTGTTTTAATGTAAATTTTAATAACGTTTTTAAAACAACTCACCAGTGCATCAGTTGGTGAATAAATAAAACTTTGATAATATCAAGATGCTGCACGGTACGAATGTGAAAATTAAAGCATTGTTGTTCAACACTCATTTTGTTTGTACGTGATAGAGCCATGTTACTCATCAACAGCGAACGAAAGCATGAACTTGTTTCCACTGCGAAATGGTTACGCAAATGTGCCACAAGTTTACATAATAAACAAATTATAAATCTTGCTGAAAGACTGTAACTTAATGTCAAAATAAAAATAATTCAGAACTACCAGCAAACCCGTCGTCATATCTTGAAAGGTTCTGATTTAGGCAAGAAATTGAACGTCTTTTGTAGAAACTCAATTTATGACAAGCTATCTGCGCTTCAACATCCTAAACTATAATTTAGTATGCATTCATTTTCTTCTCCCTTGTTCTATCCCTTATATAAGTAAATGTTTTGAAACATTTCAGGTTTGAATTCGAAAAGGTTAAAATTCACGTCCTATTTGATTTTAAAGTTTCATAATGTTGCACCTTTTAATAACATAGTCCCCATTTATGTTTAACACCAAATTTTAAGTTCGGCAAGGTTTGGAGTAATTCGCAGTGCCCTAAATAGAAAGAGGTAATTGTATAAATGAGGATCATTGCGGCTCTTCAAAAGGTCGTCAGTGTGACACATCGATATTAATGGATGTATATTTTATCGTGAATTAAATGGAGACAAATTGGTTGGTAAACATGCTGATGAAATTCGAAGAAAACAGACTCAATAAAAGCCAAATTAAGGGAGTTATTTATGACTGTTGACACCATAAATTTTATGCTTAGTCGCGAAATGAACGTAACATAACATAGTGCAGTCAATAGCGCAGCCATGGCAAAGATACCGCTGCCCTCTATGTTACGTGTAACATGTCCTGTGTAATCGTGGTGTGAATCATCTGGTTGTGATGGATGAATGGACAAAAGAAAGAATGGACCCTAAATCACAAATGTGTTTTCAGATAATATTTTTTGTCGTCTAATATGTGCTACCTATTTCGGTTTCTTTCACAAGCTATCTGCAGGCATATACTTAAAGATACAAGGGAAAACAAACACTTGTATACAGGCACTACTAATTAAAAAGTGGCATATTTATGTAGTCCAAGCAATTGACCAACTTAATGCACAAATTATTTTTTTATAATAAGTTTATAAAATTCCTCTACAGGTTTCGAGTGCTGTTGTGCTCATCATCAGGAGGTCAAATTGTATTAAACGGCATCCGGTATCGTCACACTCTGTTGGTGGCCGTCCGGTGCGCAGGTTGAGAGGGGACAGTCCCCTCTCAAACTGCGCACCGGACGGCCACCTGCAGAGTGTGACGATACCGGATGCCGTATAATGAAATTTGACCTCCTGATGATGAACATAACAGTGCTCGAAACAAGCAGAGAAATATTATAAACTTATTACAAAACAAGAATTTGTGCGTTCAGTTGGCCAATTACTAGGATTATACTAAGATGCACGGTCAGCAAAACGTAAAAAAAAATATTTATTCATGTTTGTATCTGTATAATGACTTAAATTTTACACACTTATATACACATCTGCAAGATTGAGATGTCAGTTTTTAATTAGAAATTTGTATACGAGTTTATTTTCTCTCATGTTTTATGCCTGTGCCTGATTATGACTTTATAAGGACCTGAAACTTGTAGCAGGTTTTGAACAGTAAAAAAATTGTCTGAAAGTTGAGTTGCGATGGATAGCCTATACGTTCATTTTTCTTGCCTTGTGTAAGTAGACACTCCTCCTCGTCAAAGCGTCTACAACACGTCCGTATTTGTTTTACGTTTCTGAATTTATTTCTAATCAAAATAAGACAAAAGTTACAACATGTTACAAGAGAAATTAGGGAACGCGGTGGCGCAGTTGGTTGAGGCAAATGCTATAGCCCGGAAGGTCGCGGGTTAGACTCCTGATGGTGTTACTGGAATTTTTTTATTGACATAATCTTCCCGTACTATGGCACTGGGCCGACTCAGCGACTCACAGAAATTAATACCAGGAATATTTACTTGCGGGTAAAGGCGGCCGGTACATAAGTCTGACAACCTTACCGCCTTCATGTGCCGATTGTCTTGAATTCTGGGAGGCTCAACCTAGGGAAACCTGCGGACCTCTCCAGGTATGTACAGGGATATTTATCTTTTTCAGAGGGAAATACAAATATACAATAAAGCAACATGGGTTAAACGGAACCCGACAGTATATCTAAAGTGTTGCAACTATGCTGCTTCGCGATTGCAAAAGGCGGGTATGTAATCGAATTATAAAGAGTAGTATTATAATTTAATACAAGCATTCAATATTTAGTTCTTAGGTTATATAAAGAAGGTGATTCCAATTCAGACGCTGTCTTCTTCGTTTTCCTTCAGGGCTAGAAAACTTATTGGCTGCAACGACCCAAAAATCTAATTTCTAGCGCCTCTTTGATCTTCCTCTTATACTTTACCCTGTGCCTTTACCAATCCTGCGTATCGTCGACCACATACCATACTTAACCCATTGTGTGTTTTCATTTCGTACTATGTAGGCTACAGTAATCTCTTCAACAGTTTTGTCCACTTTGTGCCTCTCACTACCTCTGCCTAATTGCAATCCTCTACCAAATGAACTGACATTCTTGATCTTCATTTGTCTTTGTCGCCTCTTGACCAGTTTGGAAAGCCGTACTTCACGGCCAATATAACTAATAGTTTGAATGATATTCAATAAGACACGTAACTTTAAAATTTCACGTTTTTATGTACAAATTGTTGTAATTAATATCTAAACCTCTTTCGCCATTTTAAGCCATTAAACTCCCAATTATGTGCTATTTCTTTATGTGTACTTATTCATTCTGTCATGTATTACGCAGCACAATTTATCCAATGTCCTACCTTTTTATTTTTCGTTCATAAATATATTGCCATAATTTTTCTTTAATATAAATAAATAGTTCTTTCCAAATACAGTCACTTTTACAAAAATAGTACTTACACCCCTTTATAAAACAGTGTGTTATTCCAGTCAGCCATAGTAAATATTCCTTTTATTTTATTTTCTTAACTACAACAAAGAATATGGGCCGGGTAGTTCAGTCGGTATAGCTACTGACTACGGGCTGGAAGGTCCGGGATCGAATCCTGGTAGGGACGAGATTTTCCGCCCGTCCAGACCGGCCCTGGGGCCCACCCAGCCTCCTGTAAAATGGGTACCGTGTCTTTCTCGGGGGTAAAGTGCGGCTGGGGCGTGTTGCTGACCCTCACCCCCTTCTAGTGCCGCGGTCATGTAAGAGTAGAGCTATACCTCTACCCACCCTCTAGGCCACGTCGAGCCTGTAACGGGATCACTTTAACTTTACCTTTTTCACAAAAAAATGTGCAGTATAATTGGCGTAGGTGTTCTAAAACTAGTCTTGAAATCATTTTTCCTTATAACTATTCTGTAGAATTAAGCTGTTGAAGTGCAAAGTAGTCGCTATTCTTAATTAATCGTAATGCCATGAATGGGTGAGGAAATGGAGTTAAAAATCCGCGCATTCAAAACTTCCCCACCAGAAGGAAGTTAGTGGTAAGTACCACGCCGTGGCTACTTTATTAGCAGGCAATGAGTTCCAGGCGACCAGCGAACAAACAGTTAGTTAGGCCGTGCGACAGTTCTGAAATATCCTTATACGTTGGAATGTGCACGAATGTTGGAAAAATATCAGTAAGTTGCAAGGATTATTGTTATGAATATCAGCCTTTTAAAGCCTACTGGTTACGTGATGCACCAACAGGTTTAACATTCAATAATTGTACTTTCTGCCCTCTATGCATTTATGTATTTTTTATTTATCTCAGAACAAACAGCGACTTCTGCCCCATACAACACACCTGATTGATTTTTATAACCGAGATGAAAAGTGTTTACAGCGCGGTACGGACCGGGTCTTTAAATAAAGCGGTCTGCGCTTCGTCTTTAAATGGTTAAATTCATGTACATAAATACGGATTTTTAAGGCGAATGTACTTTTACATATGACAGTACTATCCCTGAATTGCTTAGTGGCTGAGGAAAGCTACGATATGAGTCACTGTAGTAGTCGGTCTTCTGACCCTAGTTTAATTTCAAATATACAGGTTAAAGAAACATTAAACAGCATGTGGCACAAATTTATTTAATAACCTTAGTGTTTTGTTTAAAACTGCTAGATGAATACACTAGACAATTAAAAAAAAACCTCACAATTAATGTAATGTTTTCTGTAACACGAACAGTTCACTGCTGCCATATAAGGAGAGATTGCATTCGGATTTCAAGTTCTGTATTTGTGGAATCAAGATAGGAAATTCCCAGTGTCCACGTGTAACTGTTGATACATAGAATTAGCAAATAGGAGCATCTCCCGTCACACTAATATAGCAGCAATGCTTCATGATCTAATGAACACACTATTGAACAGTGTATTTATGTCATTAGTACGGCAGGGTTACAACTGTTATCACGTGCTGAAAGAGAGGGGAACTGTCAGTTATACACTTGGCAACTCTTCAGTTTACTGACTGCAGATGCTAATCGAATCACAGGCAGTTTTTTGAATTAAAATAGCATCGGATCCACAAATATGTGGCTAAAAGTCCACATTTACAGGTTGACACTGGCGACTCCTCTTCAAAACGGACAATTTTATTTCTCCGTGATGCAACAACCCCTAGCGGCCATGACCTCCTCATTACCCAGGCTTCACGATTACATCAAGACACCCCACACTCGGTATGACCACTCTGGACGAGTGATCATCTCGTCGCAGAGACCTCTATCTGACAACACACAACAGACATACTACGTAAACGCCCCGGCGGGATTCGAATTCCTAAGTGAGCGGCCGCAGACCCACGTCTTAAACCGCAAGGTCATTGTTGTTGGCGACGGATAAATTACACACTAGGAAGTGTATCTTTTTTGTTTGGTGTTGTTTTATTTGTTTCTTGTTTTTGTTTTTGCTAATAAGGCCCGTATGTAGAGATCTCTACACCACGTGCGCGCGCATGCTTATAGTATGATCTTAAGTTCCCCTAAGACAACACGAAGATGGCCAGTACAGGCCGAAACATGTAGTTGTTCATTATATAGTCATTAAATACACCTCATGTGACACAGTTGTGTTTGACTGCATACCATTTTCCAAATTTTCCAAATAACGCACTAAATTATACGTGTGAAGTTTGTAATGTTACTTTATAGTAATGTGACAAGGGCATGTAGCACGCGTGCTATCATTTATAGGGGTTCACAAAATATGAAATGCATATCTGAAGGGAACGAGGCTATACAGTGTTTGGTGGGGAAACCTGAGGAAAAGAGACCACTTGGGAGACCCAGGCGTAGATAGAAGGATAATATTAAGATGGATCGTCAGGTAGTGGGATGTGGGGGTATGAACTGGATCGAGCTAGCTCAGGATAGGGACAAGTGGCGGGCACTTGTGAAAGCGGTAATGAAACTTCGATTTCCATAAAATGCGGGGAATTTCTTGACTAGCTGAAAACCCGTTAGCTTCTCAAGGACTCTGCTTTATGGAGTAAGTATGTACAGCAAGTCTGTAAGTAAGTACGAATATATGAAGGGAACATATCATTGATAGAACTAGGGAGATCTGGAAGGATAATATTAAAACGAAACTTGGAGAAATATAAATTTAGATTGAGGATTAGATCGAAATAGCTCCACGTCAGGGACCAATAGTGAGTTCTTCTAAACACGGCAATGAAACTTAGGGTTTCATACGAAGTAGAATACATGCTGACTTGCTGAGAGACAATAATATTCTAAAACGGTCTTTGTTACTGAGAATTAGTCGATTATCAAATTAGAAGACTCATTAAGCCTGGCGAATAATTCGACAAGAAGTTCCTCTAATTTCCTCGCGTCAAGAATTTGTAGGTAAGTGTGGTATCGGAACTTCCATCACTTATTCCACACAAAGAATATAATTAAAGACACATCGCGGGTCTTACTTCCAAGAAATATTCCTACAAACACGCAGATAGCTATCAACATTATCATTACTCAGGAACCCAATTTAACTGAGAGTTACTGAACATTAAATGATATTTCATTTTCTAGGAATGTAATTACATAATTCAATACAGACAGTTAACGAAACACATAGCTTATAAAAACAGGTACTAATATACAGTACGCTGTAAATATTACAACAGCAACGCACTGGTAATGTGGATGTGATAAATCAACACACGATAAAGAGTGCGTTGGATTCTTGTGTTCCACGGAACAACAGATATTTATCTACGAAAATGCTAGGCAAGTAACTAGTAACGGCGTGAACTTCAGACTACTGAGAATTTCACTGCTGGTGGTAACCAGTCATTTGGCTGCAACACTTCTGCATCATCCGTCTATATAATGGAGGCTAATATTAAGCTAAGTGGATTGTTCTAACCGCAACTTGAAACGAACCTAGTATTAGCAGTATCCTAAAAGCGTCACAGCATGATATTAGAGATTACTATGGGATGAGTGTTCAGCCTCTTAAATGTGACGTCGTGTAGATTTGTACAAAGGTACTAACACTTTCATGGAATCAAATCCTTTACTCTTATGCCTTGAAATATGCAGGAGGTACACCGAAACTTTGATGTCTACCAAACTACACTGCGTAACATCCTAGAAGACTGTAATCTTGAAGCGTGTTAAGTGTCCGTTGATAATGAATAAAATGACGAAGACGACGACGACGACGACGACAACAACAACAACAACAACAACAACAAAAGCATACACGTACTAAAACCAAAGCTCAAAAAGCATAAAAATTACAAATAACACTAAAAGCAAATATCTACAAATACTCGTAAAGTGAAAACAGTGATAAGTAAGCTTGAAGGCTTAAAGAGTTTGGTAATTGGGAAAACTAAGTTATTTTTAATTGGGAAATAAATTCGTAATAGTACCTGTTCCATATGCTCATATTTTCAAATATGGCTATTCTGACTACAATAATACTTCAAATAAATTCATCCTTACTAACGTGCAGGCACAACAGCCATAAGGACAATTACAGTAGCAACACTGAATGTATGAGAAAGATGTATCCAGTAACAAACCACAAAAGAATGCAAACAGAAAAGAGTTAAAAATAATGAAACACTTAAGGTACAGCTGTCATAGTGAACATGATTAATATTAATAATTGTCCCCCGGAATATATTGATAAATCAGTTCAATTCATTTCAATTTGCACAACTGCCAGATAGAGCACGTATACACAATACAACAAGAAAGGCAATGTACGAGTAAAGTATCGCTCAGGCGCGTTTCTGCAAACATTGTTGCAGAGGAAAAGCATAAGTATTATAAATTCTGAGAGTATGTTTGTAGCCTTCTTTATGCAGCATGCAATGCGGATTTGTTGTATTGTCACCTCTGGCCCGTCTGGCTCTACACTGTTTTATGCATTATCACATAAACAGCATGATATTCGAAGACAAATTATTGAACATAAAATTGTGTTTTACTTTTCTCTGGAAATATGTCTCAAATATTTCTCATTCTAGGAAGAGTTCAGCGAGATATTGCCACAAATGGTCTTAATGCTAAGTACTCGTTATTCTTGTCAGGTTTCAATGAAACTTGAATTTTCTCGATAGAGTTTCAAACTGTTGTCTAATATCAAATTTCATGAAAATCCGCCCAATGGGAGTCGAGTTTTTCCACGCAGACGGACGAATTTAACAAGACTGAGAAACAATTTTCGAAATTTTTCAAAAGCACCTAAAAATTCAGAGAGTTAATTAATGGTGACTACTGACACAACACCTGATGATGATGATGATAATGACAACGACGACGATGACGATGATTATGACGACGACTACGAAGACGATCATAACGATGTTGCTGATGATATAATAGGATCAAGAAAGGAAACTTGTGTTGTCAGTGAAAAAATGCCTGCTGAGAAAATTTAATTATCAACAATTTTTTCTCAAGAGTGGATCACTTAATTAAATACTCTTGGAAGTCTTGAAAGTGATAAATCCGTAAATTACTTAGTGGATGCTAGAAACCAAAAAATAAGCCTATTACCTACAACAATAATTTGAATGTGGATATCGAATGTCAACTCAATTAAAATAAATATTTTTAACCTACAGACTGGAAACTAGTTGTAGGAATAATATGAGAATTAAAGGTTTCCACTTGTACCTCACTTCACTTACCTTAATTCATGGTAAACAAAAAGAATGCATCCTCCGACGTTTCAATTAAGTCACAACTATACACTAAGATCTATTTTCAATCCATCTTAATTTCTTGCGGCTAAGTGAAAATTATTACAATCAGCCAGCGAAATCTCTTTTTTCAAGACTGCTAAGTCTTCTTTCTCTTCAGCAAAGAGATCAAAATGGAATTTTATGCGTTTTAAAAGTGAAGATAAAATCTTATTCTGCCAGTTATAGCCCTCAGGGAACGTACAAAGACCGTTAAAATTGCAAATAAAAATTCCAGACCCCACTTCTTCATTCACAGCGATGTTTTACACGTCTCCAGGGCCAGTCTCGTAAAGTCTCGTAAACCGAGACAGGAATTCCAACAGAAGTTCCTTTATAGAACTTCGAGCCGAGTTCACGTTCTGTGTTTAATCCCACGGTCAGTATTACGAATGTTTAATAAATGATCGAAAACAAGCCCCGTGAAGCCACAAACAAGTATTCTTTTTCACCAATACACTAATCTGAGCTTTGTACCACTCTCCACTCTTAATAGAACGCAATACCTCACAAATACAGTTTCTTGATTTATGACGTTATGTAAGAAGAACTGTCATACCGCGTTTTGGGCTGGTAGGGAACAGAGTGCTAAGAAGAATGTCCAGACCAAAAATGGCGCTAAATTTATGGATGCCGGGCAGTGAAGAATATCACAGTTCTCAATTGCCGCCAAATGTTTCTAGGATGACAACGTAAAGAAGAATGTGATGGCTGGTCATGCAGCAAGAGCAACAGGGTAGGTCAGTACTTAGAACGGTACAGTAAGAGAAATTTAAGAGAAGATATTACTCAAAAGAAGTGTTAATAAAAATCCAAACAAATGTAACGTTATGCAGATATGTATTTACTGCAAAGTCACTCTACATGTTTCGGGTGTCACAGCACCCATCATCAGGAGTACTAAAAACTGTAACCGCAACCCCTGGTACAGGTCATAACACTGGTACAGCTACTTCCCTCCTAAGTGGCCTGATCAAGCCACGTTGGACGGAAAGTAGCTGTACCAGTGTTATGACCTGTACCAGGGGTTGCGGTTACAGTTTTTAGTATCCTGATGATGGGTGCTGTGACACCCGAAACATGTAGAGTGTTTTGCAGTAAATAAATATCTGCATACTGTTGCATCTGGTTGGATTTTTATTAACGTTGAATTACGATGCACGGAACTATGAGTTTAAAATTCAAAAGAATTGCTCTCAAATGGCAGGATAATACTTAAATGCATATTTAATCAACATAATCGGAGGGTCTGAGATGGTTTTATTTGGTGTAGAATAGAAATCAACGTCGGGGTCTTGCAAATCCCACAGTAAACCATCTTTTTCCATAAACTGTGTAGAAAATGACAACAAGACATTAGTGCACGGTGTTCCTTTACGTTAGTCAGTTTGTTCATTCAGTTGTGTTAGGGTTGCCACTGTGATTAGAGTTACATGAACTCTATGTTACTGCAACCTAAGTTTCCAAGGCATAATATTTCAGATACATTAAAATCAGAAGATTAGGATGCGCAGGTCACGTAGTAAGAATGGAAGAAGAAAGGATTAAAAAAAAAGTTTTAAACGGATACTTCTACACCACAAGACCAGTGGGAAGACCAAGAACCAGATGGGCGAAATGTGGTCAAGAGGGATGCATTACAACTGCTGGGGTTAAGAGGGTGGAGGAGAAGAGCTGAAAATAGGGATGAATGGAAGCGTCTTATGAGGGAGGCCAAGGCCCGGAAGGGGCTGTAGCACCATAGATGGATGGATGGATAATATTTCAGGAAAAAAAATACTGGGTGTTAAGAACAACACTACACGCACAATCAGTGTGTGTGGTTTTATAGTGTGGCGTACACACGAGGTATTTCGGAGAAAATATAATTGAAATGTGCATCGAAAGTGTTGTTGGCAGCATTGAAAGTGACAGAGATGCGAACATTACAGAACTTTCATCGTAATTATAATTTATTAACATCCACTTAGCCTGCTTATCTATCAAAACCGGGGAGTAGCGAAACACGCAAAATATTTAATCATTAAACGTAGGGGACGCTAACATAATTTTGTTTCTACTTGATATAGATAAGACATTATATCACAAAATGATGGAGAAACGTCAAAAATAACCAAAAAGGAAAAGGACCTAAAAATTGTGGTCCTAATTATGGAATTTTGTTTTTAATGTACACACTGTATTTTACACCACCATCTTTAAACATACGGATAGACAACGCTTTATGACACTATCCTTCAGATTATTTACCTTCAGCTAGTTATGTAAACTGACACATACATTAGCTTTTTATATTTAGTGTCTTATATTTCCCTTTATCGGTTTTGTATGACGTCATATATATATATATATACACACAAACCGTCTTTGATATATTTTTAATAATTAACGGCCTTAAAATCCTCCTAGGGTGTTAATACGATTCCTGAGGACGGCTATTACGCCAAAACTTGTCTGTTCGTAAATAAAATCTTACGAAAAGTGTAATTCGTTGGTTTTACTATCGCAATACATTAGATCTTCTTCATCGCAGTTTTTCCCGTGTACGCGATTGGACCTCTCTGCAATTACTTCGAGTCTTTTCCTGCCTGAAAAGAATACACACAAACGTCCTGAGATTCTTCAAGCATTTTTCCTCCAGTCTCGTATTTCATATTGCAGAGCCATTCAAAATAACAAATGTACACATTAACTATAAAGAATACAAAACTCCGACAGTTTATGACTTGTTGTTTATACACAGTTTTGGGATGCCATTAACGGTGCATAGTTCAGCACAATTATTGCGGTATTGAAGCAAAATATTAAATTATATACTAAACTGATTAGTGGTTAGAGAGTCAACAGTTGCCACACAGAGGGACGCATGTCCCTTTCTTTTGATAAAATAGACGACATTGTCAGGCAGAAGTTTATCCTCGGACTGCTACTGGCAGCAAGTTAATGAAGGGAGAGTTTTTCGCGTATAAAATGTGACGCATGACAGACAGCAAGCGTTGCGATGTTAGAAGTGGCGCTGGTGGAAAGGAAAGCTGACCGTGTCACAACGACACTTTGAATTTTAACGTTCGGCAAAGTCAGGTCCTTCGGTGAAAGCATGAAGTATGAATTTGTAACATTATAATTACACGATGGTTTGAACATTCTTCTTCTTCTTCTTCCATTGTCACTACAGCCCACTGTGGGCTTTGGCCTGTCGAACAATGTCCTTCCATTTGTTCCTATCTGCCACCAATTATCTCCATCTTCTCACTCCCAGCCCTTGAAGATCTCCTTCTACTTCCTCTTTTCCTGAGTCTTCCCCTCCTTCTCGTCCCTTCCAGTTCTTGAGTGAAGATCATTTTGGGCACCCTATCCTCCTCCAATCTCACTAGGTGACCTAACCAGCTTATCCTTTGCCATTTTATCCATTTTACTATATTTTCTCCTGTGCTCATCTCTTCTAGTTCTCGATTCGTCCAACCTTTCCATTCCCCGTCTTCATATTTAGCACCATATATTCTTCTAAATATTTTCCTTTCAAAAATTAGCAGAGCTTGTTCTTCTTTCTTCGTCAACGTCCATGCTTCCGCTCCATACGACACTACTGGTGGTTTGAACATTACGGCGCTTTAATTTACTACCACAAACGAAAATCAATAATAAGAAAAAACTGATCTCTATTGTAAAATTACAATAGACTCCCATTTAACTGACGCTCTCTTAGTAAAATAAACAATCAAACTCAAAATTACTATAGATGTCTACAAAATAAAACCATGAATTGGTCATTCTCAGAACGAGAATTCTGACGTACATATACCGTATAATTGCATAGAGCCAACCTCTCGCCGCACAGAGCTTGATTCGATGATAGATCACTACAAATGGGATTTATGGTGAACAAACGGACAATGAAACAGGTTTTTCTTTGAGTAATTCGGTATTTCGCTATGTGTTCTGTGCGATTTTCACAAGGAACGGTTATACTTTCTCTACACAACATTTAATTGATTGGGCTTTCCAATGAAACACAATGTGCTCTCTAAGTCACGAGCTGAATCTTTATACTGCAGACTAGTTTAAGTCTTCAATAGGTCTATAAAGTTGTAAAGGTGTCTTTAAAAACTTAGTGTATGAACATAAAATTGTACGTACGGCAATAGATCATCCTTGTATAATGAATTCAGCAACGTCACAAAATTTTTTAGGGTGATTTATATGATCCATTTTTAGCTTAGTGCATGTGCTGAACTGCTGAACTCCGTGCCATTTTTATGTTACTGGGATTCACCACACAAGCTATCGGAGACTTTATTTCGCTTCCCCAGAGATACGCTGAGACAAAAGTTTTGTTACGAGTTCTGTAAAATCCAATTTGCTGTCCATATATTACGTGTAGTAGTACCGTGATTCTCCGGTACAGGGCTTATACATAGCAAAAGACTTCGTGTTTTTTACCGCCCTACTGAGAGGGCATGAAGCACTTTTCACACCTATAACAACGCGTGGCAACAACTCTGTGAACAGTGTTAACACAACATGCCACGTGAAATTCATTGACAAACTCTAACTACACTGAAAAAGGACAGCGCTGATAATACCAGTCTTCTGTCTGGCCAATAAATACCCAAACCTCCCTGATTCCGGCAATTTCAGTATCTCTTTCACCAATGGATTCTGTCTTGGATCAGCTGAATTCTAATCTTGCTTTCGCACTCTTTTCTTAATAAACATTTTGATATCGTCCCACCACGTTTTACCTCTAAAGCAGAACACCCAGAATACCCAACTAAAATTTATGCATTTATCACTTCCCCATGCATGACAAACGTCCTGCTCATTTCACTTTCCTGAATTCAATAAGAAAGTGCTAATAAATAAGATCTTCAATTTTGTCACTTCAGATCCATTCGCATACGTACAGAAAAGCGCCTTTTAACTTTGTCATCTCTCCGTCTGTGTCTCTATGCTCTCACCGGACAGACTGTCGCAAAATTTCACATCGGCAACTTATACGATAATCTGTCGAGTAACACCAAATTTTGTTAAAATCGGGCTGTAACATCGGACACCCTATATGAAGACATAGGCACATTCATGTTGCTGACAGCAGTCCGAAACATTCTGTACATCCACAATCGTTCACAAAGAACCCACTGCTTTATTTCTATACCAAAAACTAAGGAATTTTTCTAATGTGCGCCATCCCCGTTGTGTTTTGTACAATAGTAGGAGTTAAGTATGTTAACACTTACAGTCGAACACAACTATATTTGCTTTTAAATATACAGGAGTTTACAACAACGACATGTTTCGGCCCTATATGTGGGCCATCATCAGGTTGTGGTTAGACTTACAGCTTAGGCTATACTAGCATGCTAGTATAGCCTATAGGGCCGAAACATGTCGTTGTTGTAAACTCCTGTATATTTAGAAGCAAATATAGTTGTGTTCGACTGTAAGTGTTAACATACCTAACTCCTACTAAGGCGTTTATATTGTGGATAGGTACATATAGGTCAACATTGAAAAGGAAAATTATTTTTGCTTTTATACAGTAAGAATGATTAAGCAAACTTTCCTGAATGTTACATTTAAGCGTACATCCCCTATCTATTTAGACCCGAAGTTTATTCCCAGTAAGCTCTTCTCAGAACACACTGCGGATGCTCGTATTCCTGTTTAAACAGGCTAATCCAGCCTTCCGGCCTACCAGCAGTCACAACAGGTGTATCACTTTTTTAAAATTGTAGAACCACTTAAACAGTCTTAAACTAAAACAAACCTTCACAGCTGTACCCATTCGACCGCCTTACATTTAACGGTCATGTGTAGTACTAAACTGTTAGAACACAAATGGAACTCTACTGGCTGTACCATCCAACTCTGCACGTGTCAGCCTCTATACGGCCTTCGTCTGGAGGATTTCTCCGTCGACAATTTTACACAGTAAAGTGGGCAAACTTAAAAATGCTCTTCTTGTTAAATTATGTTAAGTTGACATGAGTAATAAGAAAAGAAGGCACAGTAACACATCTCTCCTTAGATGGGTTCCACAGGTGCATAGCAAATGAATTCCACAACAGTTCGGCTGTCAATCTGTACAATTTTTAAACAGGGCCACAAACAAAAATTGGGGTACAAAAGTATCTTAGGTCACAAGGACAATCCTAGCTTCCACAAGTACCCATATTTTTCATAAAACCTTGCGAAAAGCTGAAGGAAAAATATCCCTAAGATTTAGTTACACGCTTTACTTACTTACTCCATGGTGCAGAGTCCTTCTTGAGAAGCTAACTGGTTTGCAGCTAGTCAAGAAATTTCACGGAACCCGAAGGTTCATTACCACACTCACAAGCGTCCGCCACCTGTCACTATCCTGGGTCAGCCCAATCCAGTCCATATACACACATCCCACCTCCTGGAGATCCATCGTAATATTATCCACCCATCTACGCCTAGGTCTCCCAAGTGGTTCTTTCCCTCCGATTTTCCCACCAAGACCCTATACGCCCCCTCTCCTCACCCAAACGCGCCACATGCCCAGCCCATCTCATTCTTCTCGATTTTATCACACGATTTAACTTGTATAATTTAAACACATATTGACATATGTAAGATTTCTTTCAACAAACTCTACAGTGGTTTTGACGGGAAAATCATCCTGATAATGGTCTTCTAGAGGTCGAAACGTGTGTATGTGCACAGTTTTATTAATGTACTTTTAAGTTAGGTTTTATGGTTTAGATTATTTAATAGTGTAAAATGCAAGTACTTTTTATAGCCAAGCTTTGCGGTTACAAATTTTATACGTCTCAGTAGCGAAGAGAAAAAGTTTGTTACAGCATGCTAAATTAAATCATCTATTTTGGAGTGTTACAGCAGTCTAAAACAGGTAAAATTTAAGAGCTGTGGCATATTGCAGTGATAATAAAAGCTCAACGACCTGCACGGAAAACAACAATATCTCGTCGCGCGGGTATTAATAATCAGTGCCCAAGTATACAAACCGTGATGGAAGCATAAAGTGGCGTTAGTCGTTATCGGAGTGTGTCTGGACATAAACAGACCCTCACAATACTGCGCAGCGTCCACACACACTTCTCTGTCTCAACTCTAAAACCATGCAAAAACAGATACCAAGCGTACTTCTGTGCTTTATTGCTGGTGCTACAGGGCGGCTATCTTATGCGACATATAAACATTTGCTGAAGCTAAAGATGCCTCTAAGCACGCCATGCAGGCCTTTGGTCAAGTGGAGTTATAACTTCATCCATTCTCAGCCTCTGCCTTAGGTGGATGTGAGTGGTCAGCCACACGGCTGAACCTCTTTACCCTCGAGAGTAGAAACACCCTGTGCCAGAAGAACAGGAGTTTGGGTGGCCACAAGCGTCCATATAGACGTCTTAAAGGAGAGAATAACATTTTTCCCATGCGTCGATCAAATCACAATTTGTTGGTTATACAACACTGTAGCTTAGACACTGTGGTGACTGAGCTATCTCGGTCTCTCCTTTATTAATGACTTCTTTACTTAAATTATTTACTTTCATGATAATCGTATTCAAGCTGCTTTTCAAGGGATATTGACCCAGTTATAAACAGTCTATAGACAGCGTGATGAATTATCGATTTGGATGAAATTTTGCGGTTGTTATGAAGCACCTGCATTTACATGGCGGCGGACATGGCTGCCAGGGATTGCTTGCTTTCCTCCGTACAAAACTATACCATATAGTAGCTACAGATTGAAATAATGACACTACAATTAGCCGCTTACTATAATAATATAATAAAAAAAGAACTGGGAATGAGTATTCCAACAGCATTCAGAAAAGTTTACTCACTATAGCACGAAAAATTCCACAACGTCTCCAGCTCCAGACGCACGCAAAGATAGCAAGTCTAGGCTACTCTCACAAGTCAGGAGAGCGTGAGAAGTTGTGTGCGTGTCTATCAGAGTGTTTCTGCGACTCAGAGAGGTGGAGGTGCAAGTATTTACCCACTACGTCATAGCCGCAGTCACGTGGCTGAAGTACGAGGACCGCAAAATTTGTGAAACTTGAGCTGAATGTTGCCATGGAAATGACGGGGACTTTGAGTATGTGATCCTGCTGTACGTTCGAATGTCTTTAACGATCACAGCACAGTATATATTTGAGAGCGCCAAGTAAACTGATAAATTTTGGTCTTTCTTTCTTTCATTCATTTTGTATGAATAGACAACACGTGTAGAACGGGTAGGTAATTTATATTTTTGCACAGACATGTATACATATTGAAGAGAATCTTGCAATGCATCAGTGGTCTATATTTTAAATAACATATTTTTTTCGTTTGAGGCGAAAAATATTTCAAGAGGCACTCTTCATGTAGAAATGGATTTTGAGGAGAGATTCGTGTATTACCACAGGAGCTGACATTACACACCCACAAAATTCTTTGTACTCAATAAGTGAAAATAACGTTTAAATTTAAATAAAATACACGTAGACCTATCTACTTAATGTCTTCTTCTTCCTTTATGCATCCAATCTCACACTTCCACACTTTATTTTTTTCTAAGTCGCTTTCAAAGTAGGAACACTCACGAGCGGAATTGCCCCATACAATATCACTTTCTATGCCATCAAGAGCGCCTGTACTGCAGCATTTATTGGGAAAAAAGATACTGGACCTTTTCTAATGCCCACGATGTCCACTCCCCAAAATCCCCTCCCCCCATTGTCGATTGTAACAAAGTTTCCAAGACAACAATAAGCATAAATATGACGAAAGAACGCTTTCTAATATCTCTTTATCGCACAAAATTAGTTAATCTTACATCTACCTGATACTTCCGGCCTCCAAGCCGACATTAAGTGTTTTATATACTGACACAAGTGACAGAATTTTATGCAATAAAATTTACAAAGAAATAATTTCATAATCTTTTTTTCTTTTGTCTTTGCATATCTGGACCCACGACCTGAGGATTTTCCTTGCGTTTCAGTTAAACATACTTTTTGGACACATTCCTAGACATACTGTGATGTCAGAAATATTGAAACCTGAAGAAATATTAAGTTCTGTAAACAGGGTAATATCCAATAAAACCAATTTAAAACAACATCATATATCATTTTTACCAGCCACAATTTTCTAGATTAAGTTTTTCCCCTTCATTTGTAAGTAACAACAAAGACACTATTTTTACAACTTACGCATAGAACACGTTATTGCGGATATTTTTAGCAGTAGGCT
>Ga0123354_10003649_pt1 | contig 21350 bp, 7 predicted proteins | sample TergutLab28metaG_2_FD_97872 | JGI IMG/M metagenome (GOLD analysis project Ga0123354, IMG submission 97872) | Labiotermes labralis P4 segment gut microbial communities from Petit-Saut dam, French Guiana - Lab288 P4 | ecosystem: Host-associated > Arthropoda: Insects > Digestive system > Gut ... | reverse complement strand
TACGGGATCATCCTCAGGGAGTATGCACTATATCGAGAGTGAAGTTACTAAAACAAGTTATTTATATAGGTTATCTGGTAGCATGCGTATTCAGGTGATGCCTATGGAGTCTGGTTTATGCTTTTCACCCCCTATGGATGGCATCCATAGGGGGTGATAGGCATAAACCAGACTCCATAGGCATCACCTGAATACGTAGGTAGGAGGACTACGGTCAAATAATACTGATTCACATATACCATGTATTTGATGCACCTATATACTCATGGGGATAGGTATAGACTTTAGGTAATATGGGTAACGTGTTTACTTGTTCACAGGCATGCTACCAGATAACCTATATAAATAACTTGTTTTAGTAACTTCACTCTCGATATAGTGCATACTCCCTGAGGATTATCCCGTATGGGGATCGAAACATGTAGGAGGACTATAAATATGTTTTAATGTGAAACTTAAAAATGTGATTTTAATGTTTTACGTATATTGTGCAGTTTGTTGGTTTTAAACAAGTATTAAGGGACAGAATATCACAAATGGGAGACAAAAACAAATTGCAGGTGTCTGAAAATTCTGTGGTCAAGTAAATATATGAAACCAAGAAAATTTAAGTGAGAAATAGAGACTATTACGCAACAAAGAACTTCACAGTTTATCCAACTGACTTTGCATTGTAAGGTGGTGAAATCAAAGCAGCTGTAATTGCCACTTACAAGATTAAATATCAGAAACAACAGAATGTAAAATTTTAGGAAAAAGGGTACTTCTGCCATCTCAGCAGAAGGAAAGATAAGATAAGATAAGATAAACAGATGCCTTCAATCACACATAATTTTAATAACATTTTATAAATCCTTTTCACAGACACAAACCATATTTGGTAGTACAAATTATGGAGTATATGAGTTTGAAGTAGGTACACTGTTACAGAGTTCAAAAACAAAGCAATTCCATTTCCCTCCTATCAACCGTTCATAGAGATAATTATCATCATCAACACCATTATCACATTTCCACAAAATAAGTAACAGCACTCTTCTATTCATTTTCAAAACATATTTTAACAGCACTGTAGCCAAGACAAGACTAACTGTGAATCAGTTGTGGTGATCAAAGAATGGGGTATGTGGAACAAGAGGAATTGTTCAGTTTTCACATCCTGTGTGAAGGGAAATTTAATGTATGCAAATTATACATAGTGTTACAAGAATCCATCACATACCTCCTTCTGCCTGTTAGTCATAAAAATTCTGTCCTGTAGAGAGTGACAAAAACTCTCAGAAACAGTCGACTAACAGATAAACAATGCAATAAATGAAGTTCTTGCAGTGGTGTTGATAAAGATTTGTGCCTTCCAGGATGTTAAACCATGTCATACAATAAACAATTCTCAACGTTTCAGAGCATAATGCCTTCATTTTGAGGGCTGATTAGTGCAAGAAGAGTACTGCTTTTCTTGGACTGTTCTATCCTAAAAATGGAGGCACTATGCCCTTCTGAAACATCAATTACTGGTTACCAGTTTACACAACAAACACCCTCATGACTTAAGTCTTCAAATAATAAAAACCTTTGAGAGCCATCACAAAAATTGTTTACAACACATGGCATGTGTAGAAAATACAAATATTTTCAGCCTTAATAAGGTATTACTCAGCTACATGTAGGTCCCATGATGTCTTCTGATATGATAAAACAAGGTGTTCTTACGTCTATATCTATTTGGACAACATGGACAGCAGAACTGAGGCTCTATTCCACATTCCAGGTTCACGTGACGGTTAAAGTGTGACTTTCTTTTGTACATATTCCCACACTTATGACAAGAATATTTCCTTTTCACAGAACAGACTTCTTCAGACATATTACTTCCTGGAACTTGATTATTTTGTGCACTGTTTATGAACGTTGGAATTGACTCATATAATGTAGATGCTGATACATTGCATGGAAATGAACTCCCATATAAGTCTGCAAGAGAAGAAATGGAATACATTAGTAATAATCATTATAAGCCCACACTTTTGTGCATTAATCCCTTAAAATTTTCAAAAAATCAATGAAAGAATGACAGAAATTTGAAGATAACATATCTAGGATGTAAGATTGCGCCAACTGGCAATAGTTACTAACATTTCAAAGTAGAATTCTGCAGTCTCTTCTAACACAGCTCAAACTCAAAACAGTGGCAGAAAGCTGCTTACATTCTATCACACCAGTACCAGCCTTATTTATGAAAATAAAGCCACGTTCCAAAATATATCCTTCTGTGACTTTTTTTGTTTTACACTAATGGAAATACCTGCTGAAATAAACAAAATTAACTCCTTATCAAACATTTGATTTAATACATTTTTCCACAACAAAATTACAAAATATTTCAGGTACTTCAAACAGTCCAATACTATACATCCTCGATAATCAATACAATAACCCAACAAAACAATTTAAAAGAGAAAAAGTTACAAAAAAAACTACATTTTTCTTTACTACACTTCAAGATACTGACATCATTCAAGTAGGCCATTAATAACCACACCTCATACATTTCTTACAATATATGAAACAAATCATATATTCTTACTACCTTCAAATGCTATTTAAGGTAAAAGTAAAGTTGTCCTTGTGCACATCATAAAGGGATATAGGCAGGATGGAGGTAGAGTTCCATTCTTTCTAAATTTTGGCACTAAGTGGACGTGAATGGTCAGTCTCACAAGCCTAACTGTGGGTTCACTGTGTAGGTTATGTGCACCCTCACATAAGATATTTGGTGAGTGTTTTAATTGGTAGTAATGAAGTCTTGGAAGCACTGAAACTCACATGAAACTAGTCTGTGAAAAGTTTGATCTTAACCAGTTAACTAAATGAAAACATAAAATTAAGTTAACTAAACTAGTCATAACAAAAATTATACAAACCAAAATGCAGTACTGCTCCACAATGTGATGATATATAAAAATGTACCAAAATAAAAGTGGTCACCACAAAAGACAGGTTAAGTTTCATTTTATTGTTTTTCTGCAGGATAATAAAACTGAATATTAAATTCAATAAAATCTACCTAGAGAACAAATTAATAAGATGGTAGGAGTAGAATTACATAAATCAAATGCCAAATCACACAAAAACTGAAACCAACAAAAATTCAATAAAAATTCTATTGCACTGTAATATGAAAACTGTATCTTACTTTCCACAAACTACTTTAACAACACACATTTCCAGTATTGCAAAACTTTTTGTTAACCATCAGCATACTCCTGACATATACACAGTCAGTACCTTTCCTATGTTACTATTCTTGTGCAGTACAAAAGGATACAAAGAGATCATTCAGGAGAATACCATTAAATCACATACAATATTGAGATACAATCTCGTCCATATAATCTCTGCACTTTGGATCCCATAAGATCATTAATCATCATTATGAAATTTGATGATATGGCGCGTGAGACTGCTCTTTCTTGTAAAACAGCTTACACAACGGGTACAACAGAACCGGGGCTTTTGGTTGCATTCAAACTTCATGTGACGAGTCCAGTCTCTCTTGTATTTATATATACTTCCACATCTCAGGCATGGAAAATTTATCTCATGAGCTACACGTGGCCAACTGTTCACTTCAGTCTCACATTCAACAGCAGTTCCACCATCCATAATCTCACTCAATGTGTGTCTTGCATATTGATGATAATCTATGCTTTTCAGAAAGCCTGAAACAACACAGAAAATAGATATATACAAGTTTTAAAGAATATAATTTGAAAGGTACATTTTGTAACTTCATACCTTCTGGAAAGCTGGGGCAGACAGAAAGGTTTACCTTCACAATCTCCTACGCCATATGCCTTAATGACATACATTCTGTACCTTTTATTGTTTAAATACAAAAAGACATTACCAAAATTCCTGTTACAGCAAATGAAAGAAATTTCAATCTCACAAAAGTATAACTTAATACTCTAAATTTTTACGCAAAAATGTTAAATGAACGCTTCTTCTCTCTCACTCACTCCATAACCCCCAAGATGAGCATTAACAGCCTTCCATTAGTTAAGTTTTTTATGTGGTGCTGTGGCCCAACGTGGGTCATGGTCTCCTCATTCTGGAGGTTTCTAGATCATGCACAACAATGTACCATACCTTGTAGGACTCCTCTGGTCAAGTGATCAGCTCATCGCAAAGACCTCTACCAGAACATACAACACCCACAAAAAACCAAGATCCATGTCCCTGGTGGGATTTGAACCCATCAATCTCAGGAGGGAAGCAGCCACAGACCTGTGCCTTAGAATGTGTGGCCACTGAAACCAGCACCATTACTTAATGATTGACAATAATATTTTATAGCTCAAACATCAACTGTATTTTATTTTCTCTTATTTCCAGTACATGAAAACACAATTCCAAACAAGCTCATAAACATGAATACAATTAAGCACTTTTCAAATAAAAAGTGAAAAATAACTGAAGTAAGAAAACAGTACATGAATTAATTTTTAAAATCAATCGTTATTGTATATTATAAACCCACTATCGTAACAGCCACATATTCTTTATGAACGAACCTCTCACTTCCACATACAACAAATGCATGCCGTTTTCGTTCATGGTACTCCATTTTGTTTGTACAATGAACATTTGTAAAGTTCCCCAACATTTATAAAAGTGTATGTTATTCTCCACTCACACTGAATCAAACAAAACTGAAATAATTTACTCAGTATTAATCAACAAAGGATTCTTGCCAGATCTCAAAAACTACTTTCCAACTGCACACATTTCTGGTTCTGCATAACTAACAGTATTATTATTGTCATTTTATTTTGGTTTATTTTATTTTTGTAAACTTCTTGGTGAAGCAAATGTTCTGAATACTTTCAATTTGTCACCCATAACCTGACAGCTCTGTACTGTCAGAATGTTTGTAACTGTTGACTTACAAATTTTTCATGTGTATTGTGTAAGTATGTTTATGATCTACCTCCAAACCAAATTTCACACAAGTGATTTAGTAGTCACTATCACTAAACCAAAAGCCAAAGTACAAATTAACAGATTAATTCAACAGAAACAAGTTAAGACAATATGGGAAGCTATAAGACATATTGTGTAAAAAGACAAACCATATCTGTAATAAAAAGTTGTCACAGTATATATTAATAACTGTCCAATGAGATGCAACACAAAGCAGTCTGAATAGGTGAATAAAGATAGACCAACTTGATGTCACTTGCTTTATTATTTCATTATTTAATGCTCAACATGTTTCGAATGTTAGTACATCCATCCTCAGGAGCTTGCGCCTTATTTGGTGAGTTATTCCATGGGTTGTATTGCTCTGGTTCGATGTGTGTTGGTGTTACGGTGTGGTTTGGCTGGGGTGGTGTGGTATCCTTAGGCAGGCTGAAGCCTGCATCCGGATACCACACCACCCCAGCCAAACCACAACGTAACACCAACACACATCGAACCAGAGCAATACAAACCGTGAAATAACTCAACAAATAAGTCCCAAGCTCCTGAGGATGGATGTACTAACATTCGAAACATGCTGAGCATTAAATATTAAAGCAAGTGACATCAAGTTGGTCTATCTTTATTAAACTATCAAGATGATGCACGGTCCAATAAACATAAGATTCACAAAGCAGTCTATTTATTATTCTGCAAATTCACTCTACACGTTCCGGATGTCAACCACACCCACCACCAGAAGCACACAAAACTGTAAATACAGCCTCCGGTACTGGTCGCATTTTTGTGCAGCTACCTCCCTCCAATGTGGCCAACCTAGGTTAGCCATGTTGGAGGGAGGCAGCCACAACTCAATAAATGCATTAATGGAAGCTATTGAACCTATTTTACAAAGCCTGGAAATAAAACAAGTCTTGATACATACAGTTATATCAATATCAGGAAACACAAAATACCAGAACTTGAAGACAAAACCTTGAAGATTTGGTCAGCAGCTATTATAGCTTCATGAGAAGTGAAAAAAGGGGGGTTTTGAAAACACAAAATATCTGAGGAGCACTGCACATTAGTAAGAAAATGTTGAATAGTACACCTTTGACCACAACACTCACATAAGACCACAGAAGAGGTATCTCCACAAACCTGGAATACACTGATAAACTTCTATATGAATTATGTAATATGATGATGGTAATGATGATGACAAAGATGAAGATGATGATGGTGATGGTGGTGTTGGTGGTGATGATGATGACCATCATGGTAATCACAATGATGATGGAGCAACATAATGTCAACAAGCAAGACTGTCATCGTAATAACTGTCTATATAACAACAGTCATCACCAACATTAAATTATGTGATAGGCTCCTATCCACAGTGTAATAAAGTTGATCCAGGATGTAAAATTACCTTTTCTCCATTAGATTTAAAGTAACACTGCTGTCACAGATTCCGATATATTCACTATCAACCGTGTCTTGCAAAAACACAAGATCTCAACATTATTTCAATGAACTACATATAAACTATGTGGACAACCCGCATATATTAAGGAGTCTTTCAATTTGTTACAAACTTTCAATTTACATAAATGTTACTCTGCTGTACCAACTCACAAAGGATATAAACCTGAAAACTGGACATGCATACTTAAAGTTTGGCTAATAAATAACAATGCAACTTCAATGTCTGAAAAATATAAGCCCATCTGCTCTGGCCACACCCAAGGTCTGCCTGTCTTCTGTGCATCAGTCATTCTCCCAGCTCTGAAAACAAAGCACTCATTGCAGTGTTTTGCCAGCATTAACATCACTTATATCATAAACAGAGTCATGGCTTGGTGCACTTATTGAGAAATAAACATTCGTGCACATACTACAAAATATTCTTTCACAGCATACACTTTCTCTTGTTTCCCAGAACTATCACCTCAAATAGCAGAGAACTCATTTGAATGTTTTGAGCCAACATGGATCTGCAGTTTACTTTTTTGTTTGTATCTACGAGGACAAAACTGACAACAGAACTGTGGCTCCATTCCACATTCAAGCTTGAAATGTGACAACATATTACGTCTGTATTTATAAAATTTCCCACAGTTTGGGCACTGAAAGGCACCTGGCCCATTGGATGCACCACTTGGTTGCTGTACGTCCAAACTCATCTGCAAAGCACCAGCAACATTTCTGTCTGGAATTGTTATCTGTCCTCGTGACACTTCCACAGGCATTCCACAGGTTTCTCTAAAACCACCTTCTTGACCCAGTTGGGAAAATGACTTCCAAGCCCCACTCCAAGACTCTGAAAAATAATAAATAAAAAGGTTAATATAACCAGAAAGATGTGTTTCATCTACTGTGTTCAACTGTTATAGGTATGAGAAAACCTTTTTGCATGAAGGCTTGGAATGCCAACTGAAGCATGGGCACCTCTTAACTGCTTCATAATGACTGTTGCCATTTGGTGATGTTATTCTAACTCAGATTTTCATGTACTTTCCATACATACAAAGTATGGCACTCTAAATCACATCCCCAGCAATACTGGAAGCATGGAAACCTGGTAAAAATGGCAATGCATTGTGAAGTTCACCTAACTTACTCACAAAGCAAATGCATTATATAAGACATATGGAACTTGAAGGGAAAGGTGGTATATAAATGTCTACAAATGTTCTTGGCCATAACATGTTCCTGTGACTCGAGAAGTATTAAACATATAAACCTGATATGAAAAACATCATGAAGAGTAGCCCAAAAAGTTCCTAAAATCTATGGAAATTTGACATGACCACCATGAGTGGCCAGTGTAATGTAAAATAGATTTTCCACCTAATGCCAGACTTTTCTAAGGATGTCCTGACCAATTCTGGCACAAACTTCTCTCCTTACATATTGTATCAGCTGAGCTGGTTTGTCTTGCTGAGGGGGACATAGATGACATCCTTAATAAAACCCAAAAAAGTAACAGACCTAATAGAATAAGGTTCAATGATCTGGAAGACCACCGCATAGGAATTCCAGACCCACTCCAATGCTGTGGAAAGGCTTCATACAGGTATGACTCCCCTCTGTTATGCCAATGTGGCAGGGCCCCCATCTTCTGGCAGTAACCTTTGTTAGAACATGTCTAGGTAAATGACTCCTGTCACAGTGCTTTTGACAAAGAAAAGGGCTGAAAATTGTTTGCTCAAGAAGTTACACCAACCTGCTTCATATAATTAATTTACAAGACATTACTTTATTTTTTCTGACATACATACACAGCATATCTGCACAGAATCACCAAAATCTTACACTTTGTATTATAAGGCTGTATGGGATTACAGCTGTAATACAAGATACATGACATATGTAGTCTAACATGACTGGAATGAAATGTTGCCATACTAATCTCCCTATTAACCTTTCACATTAATATGTATGTGGACACGACAGGCTATTTCCAATTTCTTATAATTTTGCTAAACAATTTCTAATATTCACATATCTGAAAACAATCAAACAGAAAAGGTGACACTTTAGCTGCCATATTCAGTTTCATACTATTTAAATGTTAGGCAAATTGTTTAATCTGTGTTAACACTTATCAACAAATGTAATAAATGTTTTTAAAAAAGTAAAAGTTCTATTTTGTAGCCTGCAAAATAACTTAAATTTTTTGACTCAATGTTGTTATGAGTTCACTGACTAAATGACAAAAATATGAACAAGTGGAATTTTACAAAAGTACTTATACACAACTTGCATTTGAAAATATGAGGGTAAACTCTAAAATAATGAAGAATGATAAATATAATTTTCATTTTATATGATATCCTTATGGATGGCTCTAATATGCGCTGCCAAGTGGTGGTTCTTCTTTGAGCGGTGTGGGCAATATGGGCATGGAAGCTGCGGTTGTTTTCCACACTCTACTTTCAGATGTGCGGACATACTGCGCTTGTATCTGCAAAACACAGAATACCATACAGACATACATACATATAAATCTACTGAGAGGTAAGATTAAAGCATTTCATCACAATTTAGAGAAAAATTATAATTACAATTCACCGACACATTTAAAAAATAAGCATTATTTAGTGAATGCTGGCAGAAATGGAGGCTTGTGGCTTTGTATCATGTAAGAATGTACGCAGGGGTGCTCAAATGCTGGGTACCAAATTGCCTGGGTGACCAAATTTTGTGGACTGGTGCCTAATATTTGTGGAACTTGTTTCACATTACCCATGGCACCTAGAATTTTGAGGTGATTTAGAGATTTCTGAAAAATCTGTGTATCCCTGTATGTGATAATATCATATTTTATTTGTAAATTAAATGTTATTGCCAAATAAATGATTTCATTATTTCAATGCATACAAACATGTTTTGCATACAAATAAAAATAGGGGTAAAATACACTGTCCATGTTACAGTTTTCTGTTAACTGTGTTAATGGTACACATATTTTTGACCAAATCAGGTATACATAATTTCGTCAAAACCAGTTTGTGTCATGCATATTGTGAAAGAAATATGAAAATGTGCTGTTATTTACATACTTGTATGTCTTGCCACACTGTGGACATGGGAATTGTCCAGGCCCACTCACACCAGCCTGTTGGTGCTTCAAAGTACCTGCCAGGTATGGAACTTTAAAACTTTCCACATTGTATGGTTTTTGTACTGTAAGGTAAAGGTTTTGTTGCAGCCATAAGCTGTCACCTGCAATGACAGAGATAATATTAGCACAAGTGCATCCAACATTCTTAGCAACTTACATACATTACAACTACAGTCCCTTGACAGCCAAGTCTGTGCTAAAGACTATGCAAGAATTTTCAGGCAGGCTATAAGAAGTTTAATATCACATAAGAAAGTACGCAACGAAAAGCCCTGACTGTCGAATACTTTAATGTTTTTCAAGAATAACTTACATATGAACAACAACAACAACAACAAACCAGCTTCTACCATCAACCACATAAAATCACAATGAACAAATCAGAACCCTCATCACCTGTTCAGTACCATTCACATACGTAGAAAAAGTTGAAGTATAAACAAAAAATGGAACATCCCAGTTGGAATAGGTGTATAAAGAGAATGAAATCAAGGCAAGTGACACAAGTAAATGAATAGCATTTGTCTGCAATCATGGATATAAATAATTCCTGACAAAAACTTCCAAAAAAAATGATATCAAAAAATGATATAATACTACTTCACAATCAAGCCATCAACAGAAAAAAAAAAATTATTATAGCAGTAGCAAAAGAAGAGCAGTAATACTGATATTAATTACTGCTACAACTACTACTACACAATATGGTAGCATAAACCAGAAGATGAAATCCTGCTAACACTATATCGCACAAACACACACACTCGTAAGCCAGTCATCATTATCAGAAATGATGATGACAATGATTTTATAGCCTTCTGAACAGCATGAAGAAAAAAAACATGATGCCAACAAAGCCAAAATAAATGAACGCCATTTAGTCCGACATTACAATGTTAGGCATTCTGCTGTGTTATCTGTACTGACAACTAGTACTTGTACACCATCCAACACAACCTCTATTACTAATCATTACCTCAAACATGATATATTGTATTTACACAATTTTTACAATTTTACGTTTTTATAGTGTATTGGATAAATCGGATGATGACTAGGTCCAAACATATGTTGCTAGAGTTAATGTACCAAATTTTATTTACTGATGTGCTTGACAGTGTGGAAGTACTATTTATCAAACACCATTCAATTTATAATGTTCATAACTGCAATTTTATGCAGCCCCTAAACACTAAATTGAATAATCAACATAAACATCTTTCTTAATCTTCTGAAATAGAACAATACCTTTATTTTATTTCATATATAATGTCTCATAGAATTCATTACAAGTTTCATGTCATCATAGTAATAATAACTGTCATTTTCTAACCTATTCATATTACGCATCCTTTCACATTCTATAATACAAAGTTACACAGACCTTGCTGTTTGTTCATTCAGCATAGCCACGACATATATCACAGAAAATTACTGTTCAAAACTTGTCCAATATTTATTAATAAAGCAGTTTTATAAAAGCACACCCCATTCTTAAGATGAAGGATCTTATGGTAGTGAGCATTACAGTTAGTTTCTTTGATATGATACCAAGTAGTCTGGTAAATGCATACTGATAATTTGGTGGAGCATACTGCCTCCATCTTCACAGTTGACTAGCTCAGTTTTTTGAACTTACAGACAGAGAGAGTACATCCCTATGCAATGTCAGTATTTCCTTAATAAGCTAGACAATTTCACATCCCAAGCCATAACTTTAATCCCTCTAAGTTCTCACTTGTTTGCAACCTGCAACACACCACACTCCACCATAAATGTACCTCAAATGTATGGCTCACTGAAAAGACAGTTCAGAGCATGCATGGTCTTAAGATGGGCAGACTGGGTTGATAATCAAATTCAACTATAAATGTGTATGTTTCCACAGCTGTTTTCATATTCATAATCACCCCCAAATTGTACGTCTCCCAAGATACAGTTTCCACACAGATAAAACATAAAGAAAAGAATATAACCTTCCCTTTATTTTATACTGTATTTATATTATATTATTTGGTGTTCTGTCATATGTTTTTAATTTGTCTGTATGGGTTGTCTGTTGTTTTTGTTTGTTTGTTTATTTTCACATTCCATAGATCCAAATTAGGTTACAAAAACCTTAAGGATATAGAAATTGTCATATTGTTATAAATATATCTAACACAAAACAGCTTCTTATCATACATGTTAATTATCATTCTTGTTGTTGCTAAACAGTAGTTTATATTAAAATATTTTTCAAGTATACAACACTACTATATACTATAAAATTTAAAATTATTAGAGATGAGTTATAAATACACTTTCATTGATCCCTATACAGAAACCATGATTCCTAATTAAAACTGTATTCTAAATACCGTATATTCTCAAATCTAATCCGCACCTATGGGAGGATGATGGTAAAGATAAAGATGATAGTGACTGGGTGACAGATAGCGATTCAGTTATGAGTGTTGACGGCTAGTCTGATGAATAATAAATTATAAATATTATACAATGTATTATATATTATAAATAAAATAATTATTGTATTGTATTGTTCTTACGGAACATACAGTGGCTCTATCATTTTTCCAAAGTCCAGCTCACGACCGCAAATCTAATCCGCACGCGATTCTAATCTGCATCTGATTTTTTAGCCCTCTGATACTGTAAAAAGGGTGTGGATTGGATTTGAGAATATACGGTGCTCTTCCACTGAATAAAATGAATGTAAGTTAAGAAACCTTTTTCAGGCAGGTTTAAATAATTTTATCTCATTTGACAGACTTTTTATTTTAAGTGGTAGATGGTTGAAACACTATATACCAGAGTAATAAGCTGCCTTCTGGAATACAGTCAAGTTACACACTGGAGGATGTAAATCTGTATTCAATCTTGTGGTAATGTTATGGATTTCTTGGTTGGTTGTATATAAATCTTTATTCTTTATCACAAATAATAATACAGAAAATATGGGATTGTAAAGGCAGAATTTCTAGTCTTTTAAACAACTGTCTGCAAGAATCCCTACTGCTTGATTTTGTCATGATCTGAATTATCCATTTCTGAATCTTAAAAGTATCAGTACTGTGTGGTGAGTTTCCCCCCCAAAATTATACCATATGTTATTATCGAATGTACATATGAATATTAAATCATTTTTAGAATATCCTCTGACATGAAAGGTGTAATAACCTTGATTTCATAGTATGCCGAACTCAGCCTAGATAATATTTGATTGATGTGACATTTCCATGAAGGGTTTCCTCAATGGTTAAGCCAAGAAATTTTGTGTTTGTGCTGTTGGTAATTTGGTACTCATGATATGTTTCGTATTCAGTTGTCTTATGGATGTATGCATGCATGTATGTACGTACATATGTAAGAATGTGTGTGTGTGCACGCATGCACGCATGTATGTATGTATGTATGTATGTATATGTGTGTGTGTGTGTGTGTGTGTGTGTGTATGCATGTATGTATGCATGCTTGCATGCAAGCATACATGTAAGTACATATTACATTTAAACGAAGTACAGCCTTGACTGCTTCACAACCACTATCAATAAACATGTTACTACAATCCATTCAACATTAATAATAAATTAGAGTCTTTTTAGTTGCAAGTCACAAGTACCTGTTCTTCACCTAGGACATAGTTTGTTCCTTCTTAGTGTCACAACATACCCTTTAAATAAGAAAAACTTAACCCAAGAAACCCAAGTTCACCTGTGTAAAGCAAAAAATATGAGAAATGTAGTAAATGTACATCATTCCAAGAACCATGGTTACCATGCATGTGGCAAGAGTCAGAAGTAAAACATCATAATGTGTTCGGGTATTTTCTATTAGATTCATGACATGAAACAGGAAACTGGCAGAAACTAAAACAAAACATATACATATAAGAGTGTAGACAGCTACTAGACTAATGGCTGGATGATCCAGGGTTGAAAATCCAGCAAGGCAAGAGACTCTTCTTCTCTCTAAAACATCCATCAGCTCTGTGATCCAGGCAGCCTCCTACTAAAAGGGTACTATGAATTCTTTGCCTGGAGGTAAAGCAGCCAAGTGATGAGGCTGACCACTCATCTCCACCTACCATATCAGTGGCAGGAGGATCTCATGAGCACAGCAATTAAATTTTGGATTCAGCAGAAGACAGGACAACTTTTTGACTAGCTCAGAAACAATTACAGTGCAGTTAGCATCCTCTAGTGGCAGTGTAGGGTGATACACATTAACATATACACAAATTTTAAAGGTACTATAGTCATGTGAAATTTTAATCTACGAAGGTACCGTAATTAAACAACTCATCATGAACACATTACTAGCTTTATGAAAAAAAGTCATTACCTGACACAAACAAAAAAAATTTCAGTAGGCTATTGAACTCTGATTTTAATAATGCTGAAGTGCTTGATTTAGCTTTCTGTAACATGGCTGTGTTTTGAGTTCTACAGTCAATAAATGTTGAAAAATAAAAACCCGCATTAATAATATACTGTAATGTAGTCAGTGACTTTTTCCTTAATAAGTGAGATTAGGGTTCTCATGACAATGATTAAGAAGGTAAATTTGAAGTACTTTTTGTCAACAGACTGAGCACAGCAGAGGGGGTGGAAACATCAGTTGATAGGCAACTATGTTAGGCACTCAATAGCAATTAGTCCTGCGTTAAAAAATATTCTCTGTATCATCTTAAATGTAATGTCATGATCAGGGTAGATGAAGACCGATGACAAACCCAGCAGGTTCCTCTGAGAAGTCCACACTCATGCATATCTTGCACACTACATGGGATCACACGCCAGAAGACTGGTATCTTAAACACAACATACAGTTGGAAACCACAAAAAAAAAAAAACTAGTATTTTCCTTCGTGGCAATTTCTAATGTGTCTCTTGAGATCATATTTCCTCTTGCTAGAATAAGAACAGTAGTGACACCTCAGATGCGGAATCTTTCCACATTCAAGACGAAAATGAGACAGCATATTCCTCTTATGACGGTATAACTTTATGCAACCTGGACATGCGAAAATACCTGGACCACTTCTACGGAACTGTGCAACTTTATCTGTGGTAGTGATAAAATTAGCAACATTGCACAAAGTCTGTGGGTATGCCTGGTGATCCACTTCAGCATGACATTTTTGCAACATGCTCCATGAGCCAGCGCCTGAAACAGGCAGAAAGATACTGTAGTATCTATTCAAGGTACCAAAATACATGTCTTATGTCTGTCCAGTATTTGAGTAGATCTAAGGTTACTTGAAAAGCAAAACAAATAAAGATTTTCATTGTAACCACACATTTATCACACTTGTTTTAGTCAGTTCATATGGGAGAAGCAAGAAACATACAATGAGTTTTTGTAGTGAAGCAGCCACTTGGAAGACTGAAAAGGTAAAGGATGAATTACATTAAACCAGCTATTAAGGAACTGTGATATTGCATAAACTGCAAACATTATTTAGCAACAAAAACAATGAAAGTTTGGTCATGCACAGTGAAATTCAAAGAATTTTCAAGTGGTCGTTGCTTCTTTCTAAGGTACAACACTGCCAATTTCCTGGGAAGATGAAGCGAAACCACCATCAGGTCAGTCACTACCTGTTTAAGTGTGAAACAAATCTTTTGCTGCTACAAGGACAACTATATCATCTCTCTGAATCCACTGGTATTGTAAGTGAAGGAACACCATTAAACTAAGAACTAATAATGGCAAAGACAAGTCCAAGATCAATATTCACAACAGCTAACACAGAAGTAATATTACACCACTGGGTCTCATTCATTAGCACATGAGTTTCAGTAAACAGTTTGTAAGTCAGGGACTCTCTATTCATATACACATAGCTGCATGGCAGACAAACAGAGAGAAGCACTGGTGAAGTGACTGATGTCACAGAGGCAACAAGTAAGAGTGACAGGACACTAACTTCTTGGCCCAGTCATGATCCTCTTACTTCACCACCATAAATCATTCTATACTGCTTATGCACTCAACATTACTTGTTAGGTGGCCTAGCAAGATACATAAAAGAACATAGAAACTTGACAAACAGCAGCAAATTCAACATAATATCTACACACAATCCACTGATTATTACAGTAGTGCCCAAACAAAGAAATATAAAGAGGACTGAAAGCAAAATATTGCATACCATAGGTAACATGCAGATAAGCCTGAAGCAACAATAGAGACTGGACTAAAAAAATCTGATGTTACTAAAATCACAAGACTGAAAACTGGGCATACATACCCAATCATTGTCCTAAATGGAGAGAAATTCTACACAATATATGAAGTGCAATACATACAAGGACCACATACTGGGCAATACTGGAGTCACAGTAGGTGTTTTCTTAGAAACCATCAATATAATTCACAAGATCTCCAACCATACAAGCACTGTAACAAAGCATCAGGCACTGTAGGGCATTTAAAACAAGTTAGTATGATCAGGCAATAAGTTCTTCCATCAGTGTACTAAATCTTTCTCATTACACTACCTCGATAGTTTTAGCTGGTTGGACACTTTACATATTTAAAAAATCTTACATAGTAAAACAAAACAAACTAAAATATATGAAAGTAAATCACACAGACTACAACATGTAATGAAAATTTATTTTATGTGTAAATTAAAATAGAAAGAATATCACATGGGCAAATAAAACTTCCATGTTTCAAAACCTCTGAATTTAAAATAACACCTTCATAGAAGGCAATGAATATGTATTTCACAAAAGGTTTGGGGTTTACACAGCAGTGAGAATTTAAATTCTAGCCTTGTAAGTTATGCCACTGTGTCTGATAGCCTCATAACCTTGACCTTCATTATCCACACCTACTGTATGATTTCAAATACATGATGATGATGATGATGATGATGATGATGATGATGATGATAATACACAGCCTGTATTAAGTTCCAAATCATCCATTTGGTTTGCATACTGTTGCATTTTGACATCCCTGCACTAGGCCTTCAAGGTTTAATTAATTCAATACTGATCATAACTTCAATTAAAAATGTTATTTATAACTTCAACTCAATGGATGAACCTAACGTACCTTAACCTCTATCAATCAACATACGTGATATAAGAAGTATGTAATTCAAGGGTTTTCTGTAAAATATAAAACATTTTTTGATCAATTATGTTTCTGGTTCATCAGCACCTACCACTTGTCTGTAGCAGATACAACATGCAACCATGTGACCAAACAAGACACCAAAATCACGCAGAAAAAACATTAAATTTGGTGTTCTTAGGTAATTTTAAAGTATTGGAATAAAGTGAAACATGTACATTCCTGTTAAATGGTTAACTGTTTCCTAAATGTCTGTACAGAAAAACAGTGTTAATACAAAGTTGGAATAACTAGTTGCTGAAATAGATTAAAAAAATACTGACATTCAGAAGATTCCATCCGACTTCAATGCTGTGATACCAAAGACAATAACCCTAGCAGTAATTCACATACTTATGAAAAGAGATGGATGGAAGCAGTATCTGCTTTTCTGAACCAATAATAAATTTTGAAATTAATACAAGTGCCACAGCTTGCATAAACATATCTCGTTTTTTTTGCAGTTTAAAAAGCTACCTGTACAACAGTCAAGCATGTAACTTAGTTCTAAGTCATTTTATTAATATATACATTCCTTTTGGAAAAATATAAATGTATGAATGAATAAATATTTTAAGAGAAGGGTTAGTCTTCTGGTGCCAGACTTTCTGTAATAATTTCTGAATCAACCAACCAACTTTCAGTAAGTTTGTCATTGGGGTTAATTAAAGATTCATGAAAACATGGATGAATTAAGAGATATTTGATTTTCTCACAACTGCCGTCTTTGAAACATGAGGTGATGCAGTCTGATGGAAGTGGACAGATGTTTTGGAAGACACTACTGCTTCCATCATCAGGGTAGACAAACACACTGCTGGTGGTGCTCATGGATGCTGCAAGAACCTTTGAAATTTCAGAACACTACTGCTGAGTATATGATATTATTTCTAGAGGACAGCAACCTTCAATGATAAATTAACTTATCTGATATACATACACTGAAATGTCTTTTATTACAGATCTGCAATATATTCATTTTTAAGTACATTTCTTAGAACAATTCAACACTTCTTTGGAATAGATCATATTTGCATCATTGAAATAAATATTATGACATCTTCTGTAATGACAAACAACATTGTGACTTGAATTATAAAGATCTCAATTGAGCCACTGTCAAACATTGTACACTATACTGCCTTCGGCAATGGTATTCATGCATAAATGTGTCACTGATGTAGTTACTTGCAAGGTTAGAAACTTTCATATGTGGCTCAAATTTACTGACAGCTGCTCTTTGCTACCATGGCTACTTCAATGTCTGGAGTCTAGATATTGTGGTTAATGTTCATTCTGACTATTCATGTAATGAATACCATATATATTTAAACTGAATATGTAATAATTATATGGAACATCCTTCTGATCATCGAATATCACTTGTGTATTTTGTTAATGATGTTCATTGTTGTTTGAAAATTTTAACTATTTATCAGTCAAAGAGTTCAAGAAAATTAAATTGCTGCTCATATTTGCCAAGGGTACGAAAAGCCAAGTATACAATAACGGTAAATCTTACTTCTTCTACTTGATTTGAGTTATACTCTTTTTTTTAACTCTGCATAACAGTTTTACCACCCTGTCATACATAAACAACATATTAATACCTTCAAAAGTATAATTTCTCTGTTGCATATATAACCCATGTCTTACATAATGAGAAGAATGCAAAATGAAGGTGCTTGAAAACAGCATGATATGATGAATAGAATATTTGGATCCAACCTTGAATATTGAGAAAACTATATAATATCAAGCTTAATGAATTGTTATAGTGATTAAATTAAGGAAGATGTACTGGGCAAAACACACAGCAGAGTAAATATCTCCTGATGTTTTCCGCACAGCATGCATCTAACAAATGAGAAGTACACTTCTTGTTTGTTAGATGCATGCTGTGCAGAAAACATCGGGAGATATTTACTCTGAAACTGATGCACTGAATTATCAAAGAACACACAGGCATATCTGCTGAGAGTTATATGCTGATTGTATGTAAGTTACAACATTGTGCAAATATTCATGGCACACAAAAGCTCCTTGCCCCAGAGAAAGTCAGAAGGTATACAACTTTAGGAACTAGAAAATTATACAGTAGCCTTATGGTGGAAGGTAAGTAATTACTTAGGCTACAAATATATCATTCCATTTTGGTTTATACTTGTTCAGTGACATTAACATGTACAATAATGTAATAAAACTGTTACACTTGGTAAGCTTTAATGTTAAGATGCTTATAACACTACACAACTTTAAATATAATACTGCAAATTCTTATTCTAAATGTACATCCTCATTTCTACAAGATAAACTAGTGAAGATTAACTTTACGTACAACCATTTACAATTTACAACATACAGAAATCGACACTAAAGGCACACTGGCATCATTACACTGGAAACAATGCAGTTAAAAAAAATTTCTGGTACATAAGCTGCAAAAAGCAATAAACATAAGCCATTTGCATAACTATTTTCAAATTTATTTAACACTTCAAGTAAAACTTCAGGAATAGGATGATAGAATTATGTGACATTTCTCCTGCTAACTGATTAACATTCACTTTCATGTTAGGATCACAAATGTTTAAAAGTGACTCATATTATTTCAGCTGGACAGTCCAAGGTTCAAATCCCAGCAAGGGCTAGAGATTTTCTCTCTTCTCCAAAATGTCCAGGCCAGTTCTGTTGGCTCACCTAGCATCCTTTTATATGGGTATTTGGGACTCTTCTCCAGGGGCAAAGCATCTGGAACGTGAGGCTGATCTCTCACCTCCATCCCGTACCAAGGTTAGAAATAAGTGGAGCCATACTTCCACTATCCCTAAATGCCTTGAGGGCATGGACAGGGGTAACATTAATAGTTGTTTATATTGTGTATTTCTATGACTTATTCCACATCTTACTGTCACTTTCACAAACTTCTGGATCAATAAAATGTATAATGTATGAATGCATGTATAAAAATTAATCCCTTTGATCCATTTCAATGACACACTGAATAGCCTGAAAACCATCTCATATATGAATAAAAAGTGCCTGAAAATTGCAACTAATAAAAAAGCACATGAAGTTATCATGGTTTTTCCATACAGGAAAAGTTTTTAAACAAAGACAAGACACTGTTTGTGATTAGGATATGATTGAAGAAAGAAAGGAAGAAAGAGAGAAAACACTGCATTAAAGTAACACATGTATAAAACGCTCATCTCAAAACACCTTCCACTCTCCTGGAATTGTGAAATATCTGTCCAGGAAAGCATTTTCCACAGCTGAAGAACAAAAGGTCAACAAACAAACAAACAAACTCCGTGGCCTTAGTCTGCACACGAACTATACCGACAGAGCGGCCGCCGCCAACTTTTGCGGATAGAGGGGTGTCACGTGGTCAGCGCAACGGGTCCCCACAGCCGTTAATATCTGTTTTCTAGACCTGGATCCGCTACTTTTTTCATTCAAGTAGCTCCTCAATTTACCTCACGAGGCTCACGAGGCTGAATGGACCCCGTTCCAGACCCACTACTACTCAGAAAATATGGTAGTGCCGGGGATCGAACCCGGGACCTCTGCATCTGTAGCCAGAAACTCTGACCACTAGACCACAAAGGCGGTCACAAAAGGTCAACAGTACTACAAAATGTAATGCCAGGTATCTTCAAATTTTTCAAACAAAAATAAGAAATAATAAATTCTAATATCACATTTATATGCTTAAATAACTGAATAAGAAATATCTGACATTCCTATAAAACTCTGATACCACCAGCCAATTTGGATTCTGCTATGATTATGCTATGGCACAGACAGTATGCCAGTATGTATAAATAAACTTATCACTAATGTCACAGGAAATATTTGTTGCTCTGAACCATAATTCTAATTCTATTCATTATCACATTTAGTACAAATATAAATCACTAAATACTTAACAGACTAGGTTTGAAAAAATAACATTGGCAAGAGTTACCTTCAAATATTATTTACCATGACACAATGACTACACCCTTTCTGCGCCTTTCTTTGGCATCTGTATAAAGTGAAAACAAACCCACATACATAGCTTAACAACTCTTTTCTTCTGGGATGGTGCACTTTGTAGTCACCAATAACCATTGTTTCAGAAAAATTGCTACCTCCATCTTCAGGACTTTAACCTACCTATCAAGACTACATGGCAACACATTACAGAAGACAGCAATATTCAGTCGCCACTGTGAGAACCTCTAATCACACAAAATATTGCTCCACTGTTTTAGGGCCACAGATGTATGACATTAATGACATTATTTCTCACATTTTGGGAACAATAAGAATGTGATTACCACAAATGGTATATTAAGTCCTTTTAAAGTGTCTTCACACTTGAAAGTGACACCTTTGTCATGTCTGTCCACTGTCCTGCGTGTCAAAGACTCAGGTTCAACTATTCTTATGTACGTTATTTGGAAAGTAAATACTGTCTGTGCATATCTCTCGTGCATCCTTGAGACTGTCACTATGCGCATGTGCAGTGACTTTCTCTATCAATTGAGAAGCCACAGACGCCATTTCGTGAAATTCGTGTTATGTTTATGTTTGTTCCTGTGCGTTAAACATGTTTAAGACAATTGAAGGGGCCGCC
>Ga0123354_10003648_pt1 | contig 21361 bp, 23 predicted proteins | sample TergutLab28metaG_2_FD_97872 | JGI IMG/M metagenome (GOLD analysis project Ga0123354, IMG submission 97872) | Labiotermes labralis P4 segment gut microbial communities from Petit-Saut dam, French Guiana - Lab288 P4 | ecosystem: Host-associated > Arthropoda: Insects > Digestive system > Gut ... | reverse complement strand
TGTGTGTGTGTGTGTGTTTGTTTTTGTGGGTGTGTGTGTGTGTGTGTGTGTGTGTGTGTGTGTGTGTGTGTGTGTGTGTGTGTGTGTGAAAGCGGGTGTGTGTTTGGGTGGGTGAGGGTGGGTGTGTTTGCGGTTGCGTGTATGAAAGTGTGTGGATGCGTGTGTGTGTGTGTGTTTAGTGTTCGTGTGTGTGTTTCTGTGTGTGGTGAAGGGGAGTTTGTGTATGTGCATGGTTAGGTTGTTGCGGGAGAGTGTTTGTGGGTGGGTGTGGGTGCATATGTGTGTGTGGGCGGGTGTGTTTGTTTGTGTGCGGGTGTGTTTGTGTGCGGGCGTGTTTGCGTGTGGGTGTGGATATGTGTGTGTGTGTTTGTGGTGCAGGTGAGTGTGTGTGTGTGTCTATGTGTGTGTGTGTGTGTTGGGGTGGATGTGGGTGCAGGTGAATGTATATTTGGGTGTGGGTGTGTGTGTTTGGGTGCGGTTTTATGTGTGTGTGGGTGCAGATATGTGTGTGTAGGTGACGGAATTTGTGTATATGTGTGGGTGCATGTGTGTGTGTGTGTGTGGGTGTGTGTGTGTGTGTGTGTGTGTGTGTGTGGGTGTGGGTGTGTTTGTGTATATAGGTATATATATGTGTGTGTGGGTGAGACTGTTTGTGTGGGTCTGGGTGTGCGTGTGTGTGTTTGAGTGGGTGGTTGTGTGTGTGTCTGGGTGGGTGGGTGTGCGTGTGTGTAGGGATGGGTCTTTGTTTGCCTGTGTGTGTTTGTATTTTGTACGTATGTGGGTGCAGGTGTGGGTGTGTGTGTGTGTGGTTACGTGTGTGTTTGGGTGCGGGTGTGTGTTTGTGTGTAGGTATGTGGGTGCGTGTCTTTGTGTGTGAGTGCGGGTGTGTGTGGTTGCTGCGAGTATGTTTGTGTGTGGGTGATTGTGTATGTGTGTGAGTGGGAGCGAGTGTGTGTGTGTGTGTGTAGGTGGTTTGGTGCGGGTGTGTGTGTGGGTGGGTGGGTGAATGCGTGTGTGTTTGTGTGTGTGTGGGTTCGTGTGTGTGTGTTTTTGTGTTGGTGGGTGTTTGTATGGGAGGGTCTGTGTGTGTATGGGTGGGTGTGTATATGGGTGGCAGGGTAGGTGCATTTGTGTGTATTGTGTTTCAGTTGTGGTTGTGTGTGTGTGTGTGTGTTTCTGGGTGCGGGTGTGTTAGAATGTGTGGGTGTGTGTGTGTGTGTGTGTCGATTGGTGGGTGCCTGTTTGTGTGTTTATGGGTGGGTGTGTTTGCGTGTGTTTGGGTGCAGGTGGGTGTGTTTGTGGGTGTTGTTGCATGTGTGTTTGGGTGTGTGTATGTTTGTTTGTGTGCGGGTGTGTTTGTGCGTGTGGGTGAGTGTGTGTGTGTGTGGGTATGTGGGTATTAGGGTGCGGGTGTGTGTGTGTGGGTGCGTGTGTGTGTGTGTGTTTGTTTGGGTGCGGGTATGTATTTCTGTGTGGGTGAGGGTGTGGTTGTGTGCCGGTGTGTGTGTTTGTGTGTGTGTGTGTGTGTGGGTTAGGGTGTGTGTATGTGTGTGCGTGGTTTCGAGTTTTTGTGTATTTGTGTGTGTGTGTGTGAGTAGGTGGATGCGGGTGTGTGTTTGTGTGTGTGCACGTGTATGTGTGTGTGGTGCAGGGGAGTTTGTGTGTGTGCATGGCTTGGTAGGTGCGGAAGTGTGTGTGTGGGTGTGTGCGGGTGCGTGTGTGTGTGTTTGGGTGCGGGTATGTGTGTGTGTGTGTGGGGGGGGTACCGTGATGTGTTCTTTTTGTGGTTGCGGGTATGTGTGTGTGTGTGTGTGTATGAGCGGGAGTGTGTTTATGTGTAGTTATGTGGTTGCGTTTGTGTGTGTGTGTGAGTGCGGGTGTGTGTGTGTGTGTGTGTGTGTGTGTGCGGGTGTGTGTGTTTGGGGTGTGTGGATTTGTGTGTGTGGGTAGGTGTGTGGGAGTTGTGCGTGTGTGTGTGAGTGCGGTTTTGTGTGTGTGATGGAGGGGTGCAAGTGTTTGTGTGTGTGTGGATGCGGGTGTGTGAGTGGGTGTGTGGGTGCGTGTGTTTGTGTGTGTGTTTGGGTTCGGTGCGTGTTTTTGAGTGTGGTTGTTTGTGTGTGTAGGTGCGGTGTGCGCCTGTGTGTTTGTGGAAGGCTGGTTTCGGGTTTTGGTGGCTGCGTTGGTGGAAGCTAGTTGGTGTGTGTGTGTGGCTGCATGTGTGTGTGTGTCGGTGCGTTTGTGTGTGTGTGGTTGCTTGTGTGTTTGTGTGTGTGTGATTGCGTGTGTGTGAGTATGGGTGCGTGTGTTTGTATGTGTGTCGGTGCGGGTGTGTGGAAGTGAGTGGTAGGGTGTATGTGTATGTAAGTTTGTGGGTGGGTGGTGTGAATGTGTGTGTCGCTTTTGTTTCTGGTGTGTATGTGTGTGTGTATGTGTGTGAGAAGATGTGTGTGGGTGTATTTGTGAGGGTGGGTGTTTTTCCGTGTGTTTGTTTGCGTGATTGTTTGTGTGGTTGCGGGTGGTTGTGTGTGAGTTTGTGGTTTCGTGTGTGTGTGTGTGCGTGCGTGGGTGTGTGTTTGTGTGTGTATGTGTGTGTGTGTGTGTGTGTGTGTGTGTGTGGAAGCTGGTGCGTGTGTATATGTTTGCGGGTTTGTTGTGTGATTGGGTGCGTGTGTGTGTGCGTGCGTGCCGGTGTGTGTGTGTTTGGTTGCGTGCTGGTGTGTGTGTGGTTGTGTGGGTTCGAGTGTGTATTTGGGTGGTTGCGTGTGTGTGTGTGTGTGTGTTTGCGAGTGTGTGTGTTGGTACGTGTTTTTGTGTGGGTGCCTTTGTTTATGTGTGTCGTTTGGGTGTTTGTATGGGGGCGGGTGTGTGTGCTTGTGGGTGTATGTGTGTGTGCGTGTGTCTGTGTGGGTGGAAACGTGTGTGTGTGTGTGTGTGTTTGCGGGTGGGTATGTTCGTGTGTTTGTGCGTGCGGGTGTGTGTGTGTGGGTGCTGGTGTGTGATTGTGTGTGTGGCTGCGTGTTTGTGTGTCTGTGTGTGTTTGCAGGTGATTGTGTGTGTGTTTGCGTTTGATTGTTTGTGAGTGTATGGGTTCGTGTGTATGTGTGCTTGGTTGGGTGTGTGTTTGGGTCGGTGGGTGCGTGTGTGTGTGTGGGTGGCTGCGGGTGTGTGGGCTTGTGCTGGTGTTTGTGTTTTGGTACGAGTTTTTTTGTGTGTGCGACAGTGTGTGTGTGTGTGTGTGTGTTATTTCCTGTGTGGGTGAGGGTGCGGGTGTGTGTGTTTGTGGTTCCATGTGTTTTTGTGCTTGTGTGTGTGCGTGTGTGTGTGTGTGTGTGCGTATGTGTGATTGGGTGCGGGTTTGTGTGTGTTTTTTATGTGTGGTTTCGGGTGTGTGTGTGTGCGTGTTTGGGTGCGTGTGTGCGTGTTTTATTGTGTCGGTGTGTGTTGGTTTGTGTGTGTGTGTGTGTTTGTGCGTGGCTGTGGATGTGTGTGTGGATGGTTTGGGTATCGTTGTATGCGTGTTTGAATGTGTGTGTGTGTGTGTGTGTGTGTGTGTGTTGGTGTTGATGTGTATATTTGTATGTGTGATTGATTGCGTGTGTGTTGGAGTGGATATGTTTGTGTGTGTATGTGCTTGCGTATACGTGTGTGTGAGTTAATGGTTTTGTTATCGGTGTTGGCGCGTGCTTTTTTTTTTGGCGCGTGTATAAACACGCGCGCTCGCGCGTGTTTGTGTGTGTGTGTGGAAGTGTGTTATTGTGTCAGTGATTTTTCGTGTGGGCTTTTGCGTGGCTGTGGTTATGTGTGTGTGTGTTTGTATGGGTTGATTATGGGTGTGTGCGTGTGTCTTTGTTCGGTTGGTTGTGTATATTTGTTTGTGTGTGTGGGTGTGTACGTGTGTGTGTTTTTGTCTGTGTGTGCATACTTGTGTGTGTGTGTGTTTAGATTGGTGTGGTTGTGGGTTGTGTTTTTTGTATGTTTGTGTCGGTGTGTTTTGTGTTTGTTTGTGTGTGTAGTTTTTTGTGGATGTGTTTTCTGTGTGTGTGTGTGTGTGGTTTGTGGATCTGTGTGTGGTTGCTGGTTGGTGTCGATTTGTGTGCACGTTGGTGATGGTGTGGTTGTTCGTGTGTATGCGTGCGTGTGTGCGAGTGGGTGAGGTTTAGATTTGTGGACGTGTGTGTGTGTTTGTTTAGATGTGAATATATGTGTTTGTATGTGTGCGTGAGTGTGTTTGTTTGGTTTGTTGGATGCTTTTTGGGGGATATGTGGTCATGTGCGCGCGTGTGTGTTGATGTTGGTGTGAATATATGCGTGTGTGGGTTTGTGGTATTGCATGTATGTGAATTTGAGTTTGTTTGTGTGAGTGTGTTGTGGGAAGTGTGGTGAAGTTATGGGTGTGTGTGCGTTTGAGTGTGGGTGTGGGTGTTTGCGTGCGTTTGTTGATGTGAGTTTGTACGTATGTGCTATTTTGTGTGGGTGTAGAAATGGGCGAGTTTTGCGTTGTTTTTTTTGGTGTGTGTGTGTGTGTGTGTGTGTGTTTGCGCGCGCGCCAGCGTGTGTGGGAGTGGGTGTGTTCGTATGTTTGTAAATGTGGGTGACTGTGTGCAGGTATGAATATGGGCGTGTGTGTTAGAGTGTGAGTGTGTGCACGTTTATGTGTTTGGGCGGGTGCGGGTGGGTCGTTGGGTTTAGGTATGTGTGTTCGGATGTGTGTGTGTGTGCGTTTGTGTGTGGGCGTGTGCGTGCGTGTAGCCGCTGCTCCTAGGCGCTGTTGATAACGGCCCCAGCTGCTGTCATATTTTACTGCTGTAATCCGCCGTTGCTTACAGCTGCTGCGTGGGTTTGTGGGAATGTATGTGCTTGATGTGGTTGTGTGGTCTTGTGTGTGGGTGTGCACGTTTGTGTGTGGTTGTTTTGCATAGGTGCGGATGATGTGGTGGATATGGGCGTGCGTGCGTGTGTGTGGATGTGGTTAGGTGTGTTTGTGTGTTTGTGTGCGGGTGGGTGTGGTTGTGTGTGTGTGTGTGTGCGTTGGTTGAGTGTGGGTGTGTGCGTGTGTGTGTATGTGAGTGTGTGCGTGTGTGGTTATAGATGTGTTTTTATGGGTGGGTTTTTGTGGCTTTTGCGTTTGGTTTTGTGTATGTTTTTGGGTGCTGTTGTGTGTGTGAGTGTGGTTATTTTTGTTGGGTGCAGATGCGTGTGTTGGTGCTGTAGTTGGATGCGGGTGTGTTTGGGTATGGTTGAGTGCACGTGAACACCGGTCAAGTTTCTTCCAAAACTAAAAGTCTTCATTGCAAAGTCAATTGCTACTACTCCGCCAGTTTCTGACGACGGTCTATCGCATTTGGAAACATTGAGCGTTCGAATTTCGTCCGTCCTGCGCCGCCGATAGTCGATTTCGTCCCCAGTGAAAGAATTCTATCGCTCCTCTCCCCTTCAAGGATAAAAACCTTGACACTAAATAGGAAAGACTGTATCTGATTTGCAGAGTAGCTTGGGCTTGATCTGAAAGTGTTGATACATATACAATCCTCAAATAATAATAGAGCTGAGAAATACAAAGATGTATGCAAAATCATCGGGTCTCGGTTCCTCTTCCGGACAGCCCTGCCCTAGTAGCCTAGTAGTTTGTACCGGCTTCTTTCCCCTTCCCCCCCCCCTCCCCGCTCCCTCGTCAGCATTACGCCCATCAGCCAGTTTATAAAATAAAAATTTAAAAGTTCCTTTTCGGGGACCGGAACTGACCCTTCTCGAAGTGTACAATTCAATTTCCATTTTTAAAATGTAATGATACAAATCCAAACTGTGAGACATTCCAGTCACTACTGTAATTCGGGTCTGCGTGCTGCTACCGCGTCTAACACCTTTTACATTCTAGACTTAACTACTAAAGCAATAATGTTTACTGTATTAGTTGTCGACACGTAAAGCCCATGTTTTTATTCTGTTAGTGTTTTTTTTTATTTTTGCAGTTCTCATCATGTTTAACGACTTCCTGTCAGTGGCACTCATGAGTGGGTTTCTAGGTTTTGCGAGGAGCTTCATCCAGGTTCCACTGCCTCTTGTGTTTGCCGAATACAATCTTCAGAGGTTTCCTTCTGCATTTGGCTTATATTCGGTTATTTTCGGGATTATAGCAGTGATTGTTGGACCGTTCATTGGTAAGCAGTGCGTCACGTTGAATATGCCAATTGTTTTGTCCACGTTCATTTTCACAACACAAACATAACGCATACGTAACGTGCAATAACAGCGTCAGCTGTCCCTCCTCTATCTGTTCAGTTAAGTGGTTATCACCCAGTATACAGCGGCACGCTAGCATGTGCTTCCTACATGTTTCGGCCTCAACATGACCATCCTCAGGGAATTCTCTAATACAGGAACACAGTAAGGACATTCCGTCCTGATCCTGCTGGCAAGCTGTCAGCAAAACTGTGTGACATATAATAAAACATTAATTAATATACGTCAGCACAACTATTTTATTATACAAGGCTACGTGTTTCGAACTTTCAAACGGTCATCTTCAGGCCTTCTAACAGACTGAGTCAACAGATGTTGTGTACATGTTTGGATCCCAATATGTTTACATCGACAAAATACATAAAATCAGGCAGGTTGATTTTATGTATTTTGTCGATGTAAACATATTGGGATCCCAACATGTACACAGCATCTGTTGACTCAGTCTCTTAGAAGGCCTGAATATGACCGTTTGAAAGGTCGAAACATGTAGCCTTGTATAATAAAATAGTTGTGCTGACGTATATTAATTAATGTGTTAATATATTCTTAGCACATCGTGATGCCTTCCATCAAATTGTATGACATACCATTGCTGTGCGTTTACAATGAAAAACACCTGATGATGGGCAGAGGAACTGTCCGAAACATGTAGAGTTTTATTCCAAAAATAAATATGAGAAATTAGTGCATCTAGTTGGTTTTATTATAAGAATTAAATATACAATTGTTGTGTTTGGTGGCAACTATAAACAATTTATTTAACTTGTAACTGAAACTACCTTTATTTGTATTCGTAGTTGCATTTGAATTCCTTGGAATAACTCTGCAGGTTCTAATCGACGCAGTGTTCGAAGCTGATGTACCTTGTACAAGTTATTCCATTGTTCATTTCGTGTCAGATCACAATATCCGCAGCACGTATTTCAAGTTTTATTTTGTGGCCATTTGACGGTACAAGTTCATTTCAACGAACACATTTTCTTTATGAAAGCTAACCTCACGTGATACAGCCGCAGAATGAGAAATCTTAAGGGTTTGTGGCATGGTCAGGCGGTGGTTCTTTTGCTGGTAAGAAAAACGAACGTAGCTGCTGCAGACTTTGAGTGAAAAAGTGGGGATTTGGAGGAAAATGTAGTCTCCCGCGTAATGACAGATCTATACGTTCACAGTTCAGTACATTACATAATTTTTATAGCTTCAATGCATTGTTTTCATCTACCGGTATGTGTTGAACACTTCTGTACTTATCAACGACAGTTTGAGCTTGTTTTCATGATTTTGTAAGAAAAATGGGAGGATGCTAATATCATGGTTGCGTGCTTGTGTGTGTGTGTGTTTGTGTGTGCTGTGTTTATTCAGAATTTGTCTGAGCAAATAATTCCTTAACCACATGAAGCGGTACAAAACCTGCAACCAAAGACCATGCAAGAGAAAACAGAAAAGACAAACTTACTAGAAGCCCGAGGTTACGAAAAAAAGGAAACTGAAAACCATTTTCAACAAAATATCTAGAACGTAGGACTTTCTACTGCATTAAAAGAGAAACGTCAGAGTGAGATGAAGTAACTTCACGAATGACCTTTCGAACTGGTCCAGACGCCACTATTGCTGAAGCCTGCAGTCGCTGAAGTGTATCACTTCCTTGCAAAAGTTACAGTTCACGTAGCTTTCGGTTTCAAGGCTGTAAATAATAATGAGTCCTTCTAATTTGATCGGTAGCGCTCTGGATTAATACGCCATAGAGGCGTCTACAAATCTGAGCAGTTTTTGTTGTAACATAATATGACGAAAATGCGAAACTGTACCTTGCAGATTTACTGTAGATAAATGGAACAACACTTTAATTAGTAATTGATAATTTTTTAATAAAACCAACGAGGAGCACTAATTTCTCAAATTTATTTTTGGAATAGGAGACTCTACATGTTTCGGATAGTATCTCTGTCTATAATCAACAGTCTAGCACTGTACACACAGCAATAGGTATATGTCATAAAGGTTATGCTGACAGCTTGCTAGCAAGCTGTCAGCATAACCTGTATGACATATACCTATTGCTGTGTGTACAGTGCTAGACTGTTGATTATAGACAGAGATACTATCCGAAACATGTAGAGTCTCCTATTCCAAAAATAAATTTGAGAAATTAGTGCTCCTCTTTGGTTTTATTATAAGAATATATCACGTTGCACGGTCCTCAGAATGTCAAATTAATTGATAATTCTTTATGGTTACACTGCACAGACAGGCGACAAAATGTAAGGGCACTAATTTCTTCGAAGAATTTCCTATTATTTGTGTTTTAACGTTTGTTAATATCATTGCAGGTTTGGTGCGAGACGTCACCAACAGCTATCCAGTCTGCATCAACGCGCTGAATGGATTAACGACCTTCGCTTGCATAATTCCTTGGCTTTTAGAATACGCTGTTGTACATGTGAGGTCAAAATCCAGTGAAAGGGAAGAGTCGTAGCGTCATCAGTCGCCGAGAGTTATTTTGTTGCTACAGAAAATACAACGCAGATAATCACTACTTATAATAAGATAATTGATAGAAGGGCCGATCACAGTGGCTGCGCGGACAAAGGCATGGATCTGCAGGGGCTCATTTGCTGGGATTACTGCTTCCAATCCGGCCGGGTACATGGATGTCTATCTCTTGTGAGTGTTGTGTGTTCTCAGGCAGAGATCTCTGATTCGAGCCCATAAGTAGTCCAGAGGAGTCTTATCGAGTGTGGTGTGCCTGAGTGTGATCGTGAAACCTCGATAATGAGGTGGCAGTGGCCCACAAGGAGCTGATGGGCATGGAAAAGAAGTCTGATAGACGGAATTAAATGCAGCGATTCAGACTCTCATTATGGCGTCAATTGCGCGAGAAACGGAAGGATATAAGATGACATCTGACCATTACTTTGTACAACAGCCAGGTTGGTAGGTCTGTGGCATTGCAAGAATGGTGTATAAAATCCACTTTACATTACACAACGTCTGTCACAGCTTTAGTAAATTACGTCATACCGCAACTATGATCTCATGTTAACCATTCAAGGCGTAGCCTATAGAGGAGGACAGAGATTAACCGAAACCAAAATAACCTTGAAATTGTAAAATTGTGCTGTTTCAGATAAGGTATGTATAAATAATATATGGCCCAGAAGGGAAGTAGAGGTATAGCTCTACTCTTTCTTTAGCCTTGGTGCTATTTGGGGTGGCTGGTCAAAGCCACGCCCCATTCGCTTAAGCCCCGCGGAAGAGATTCGGTGCCAAATGTACAGGAGGCTGGAGGGGACCAGGGCCAATTTGGAGTGCGGAAAATTCCGCACGCCACAGGGATTCGATCCCCGGAACGTACATTCCGTTGCGACTCGTTGTACCGCATAGACGTAACTTGGCTTGTAACAATGGAGGGGAGGGGTGGGGTGCAATGTTTACAGTGTCTCTCTTCCTTACAAACCGGTGACTAATAGGTCTCTATGCCGCGTCCCTTGAAATTAAGGATTTTCATTTTCCTCTGTCTTTACACCACCCAAATAACCGTTTACAAAATACTTCTATTTGTTTTTATTTGCCCCTTTTCAACAAACTAGCCGAAAAGTCTATTCTTAGGTAGAAAAACTGTAGGAGGGTCCTTTGCCCAACTTGTGCCTACCCAGTTACGCCTATAGCTATACCGACAACGCTCTTCCCGCTTCCCTTCTAATTTCACTCTACAAATGTTCCAAATATTAATCAGACATGTGACTGTAAAGTGCATTACTTTGCTATAATTTATTATGCATAACTACAAATTAATCTGTATCAAAATGCAACATGAGTGTGAAATGAGGGAAAAAGGAAAGAACATCCTATGCACTGGCCTAAATTTGCAACAGGTATTTACAAACAATTTGGGCCCGGTAGCTCAGTCGGTATAGCGACTGACTACAGGCTGGACGGTCCGGGACCAAATACCGGTAGGGACGAGATTTTCCGCCCGTCCAGACCGGCCCTGGGGCCCACCCAGCCTCCTGTAAAACGAGTACCGGGTCTTTCCCGGAAGTAAAGTGCGGCCGGGGCGTGCTGCTAACCACTCACCCCCTTCTAGTGCCGCGGTCATGGAAGAGTAGAGCTATACCTCTACCCACCCTCTGGGCCACACCGGGCCTGTAAAGGGATCACTTCACTATTTACAAACAATAACATATATTTAGGTTAATATACTCTCTTTGTGGCAGAACTTGACAGTAATTGACATATTGCTGGCTAGCAGGCAGTAACTGTCCCCATGGACAGATGACAAGGAGACATAATGCCCAGTTAATGTCGTGCCCTTATATTTAATAAAAATTCGTCGAATTTCATTGATCTGTGATTAATTTGTAAGCTGATTTACTGCGACTTTTATATCTATATGTTTGTGAATAAATGTCTCTATGTCTACTTGTATATAGATTTTTGAGATTGCGAAAATGAAAATGTTAATGTACAGCACGTGGAGCAGTGTCGTTGGGTAGGCAACTAACAATATCGATCTCAACGATAGAACATTACTGTGCATTTTCGTTTCCTAGAACACGCTAAATTGCATACTCACCGTGACCATCTCACACCTCACTTGTCAAAATTCTTTTTTTTTTTTTTCAAAACCTGGAGGAAAGTGAGAATGGTCTTAGAATTTGTACAAGGCTGAAACACGACTCCCTTGGGCCCTTACACCAGCAAGTAACAGTGATATTCATCAGTTAACAATGTAATAATGTTAATGTGACACAGCCCTGTGATCAACATCAGCAAAACATGCCGAAACAGTACAACTGTGCGTGTTTTCGCCTTGCCTTTATAAATATATCAATTACATGACATATGTAATCAGTCAAATGAGAAGACAGAAGCCGTAATAGCCATGTGTGGGTTCAGTACAGAGAAAAGTCAAGATTATTATAAATCTAAATTACTGAATGCAGGCAAAAATTTGTATGCAACAGAATGAAAGTTTGAAGCCTCTTTCAAAATCTTAAACTAAGTAATTAATATAGAATATGTCTTTTGATTAATAGTTCTTTTTTTTAAAAAATCTGAGCATTATATTCTGTTTTTATACAGGTATATTCTTGAATTATGCAAAATTGTCACGTCTGGATGTCCAAGCATATCATGCTCATTCATCGGCAGTCAAAAGAGTCTCTTCTTCAGGGTATAAGCCACGGACCTCAGTGTCTGTTTCCTGCAAGATAACCACACGTGTTCCACCACCCACATCAACACGCAGAGGAATAAAACTCCCGACAGTATGTGAATACTGAAGGGAAAGCTTTTGGTATCGTCTCTGATCACACCTGAAAGAGAAAGAGATTATCAAAGTTAAAACAGAAATGGTTTTTAGGCGCGTTCGCAAAATTGCGATAAGCGACTAATAGTTTTGTCATGTCTGTCTGTCTGCATGGAAAAACTCGGCTCTCACTTGATGTATTTTCATGGAATTTGATATTTGAATATTTATCGAACATTTGCCAGCATAATTCAAGGTTAATTAAAATCTGACAACAATAATGGTTTCTTCACATGAAGGCCTATGTGCATTTATGACAATACTTCGCTTAATTCTTTTCAGAATGGGAAATTTTTCAGACACAAATTGTGTAAAATATGACAACAAACATTTTATGTTCAGAAAATTTCTTCCGAAAATGCTACCAAATATGGTACAGCCGGACAGGCCACATACACACACCCAGAATTTGCTTTCCATGACATCATAGGCTTTGCGAACGGGCCTCAATGTTACGTATATCACTTATCTTGTCATGTACGAAGCATAGACACAAATGTATTGCCAACTAACTGCACAATACACAATTTTGATTTTCTATATATTTCGGCCAATAACCTCAGCCAACTTCAGGGAACAATGCATCATTTTATGCAACTTGTCAGCCGTAAATGGAGAATTATGAACGTGTGGAACGAGTATCATTCCAAATTAACAATTATTAAGATTACATTAAAATTATAATGCACATAGTATATTAAAAGTTATGTAAAATATTTTAGCCAAACTTCTTGTAATAACAGATATTATTTCATTTTGGATGGAGCGGAGATCTGCAATATTTCAAACGCCCGGTGTCTACCCTATGGATGGGATTACTTCATGAAGGCGTGTGTAGGCCGACAAAGACATCCCGCAAGCTTGAGCGATATTAGGTTTTTTCTATGACATATTTGAGGTCACCGTTGTTTTGGAATATGGCGCCTAATCGCTGGTGGCCCTTCATTCCACAACACTATGCTTGTCTCAGGAGGTCGGAAAGCCGTCATCCAGAGACGCAGCGCCAAATTTGAGAAGAATGGAGACCTCAACCTACAAACATATTTAATACGTCTGTTTGTTGCCATAATCTTCTTCTTTTGCTGTCTGACTAACTTCTCGTGAGAAATTAAATTGTGGTGTCAGACTAACGAATGTCAGCTTAATGAAAAAGAGTTGTAGGCACACAAAATCGAAATTTCATTAGCAAGGCAATTATGGGAAGATAGAAATCTGGAAATGCTTGCTCCACTCGGTTCGGAATCTTTTGTCCTGCCATCTGCTACCTCAAACCATAAACATCAAAATGCACAAAGTTATAAAATCCCCTTTTGTTTCGTGCGAGTGTGAAACATGTTTTGTCAAAAAGAGAAGAGAGCACAAATATTAAAATTGTGGGTGTACGTTGTCTTCTCCAGCATTCTTTCATATTCTTGTTGGTTTAGTTGCTTCTTGTGGAAGGAAATGGCCATGGTGTAACTTGCTTGTTCTGCCACTTGCAAGGAAGGATTGAGAAAACTAAGAAAAATATACGTTCCCCGGCCGAGATTTAAATCCAGGATCTCTCGAGTAAGAAATATTAGTGATATTCATTTAAATACGACGTTTGATAATTATAAGAGAAATTATAATTCAAATTACTAAATGAAGTACGTACAAAATGTCTTACTGACTGGAATGCAGTTTGAAGCGCTGTGCATCTTACCAGTCTGCCTTATAAAATGCAGTGAAACCTAAAATACTTCCATCTGAACTGCAGTAGAACTTACCAGACTGCCACGTGAATTGCAGAGGAACTTACCAAACTACTGTGTGAAATGTAGTGACACTTACCAGAATACGTTATGAAATGCACTGCAACTTCATAGACTACCGTACGAAGCGCAGTGGAATTTACCAAATACCGTATGAAATTAAGTGAAACTTACCAGACTACCGTATGAAGTACAGTGGAATCTACCAGACTACAGTGTGAAGTGCGGGGAGACTTACCAGACTATCATTGGAAGTGCAATGGAATTCACCAAAAAGACCACTTTTGCAGTAGATAGGCTGGAAATTACCGACCATACTAGCTCATAAATGTAGCAGAACGTACCAACCAGGGGTCCAAGACATAATGTAATCACACCATTAATGACCATGAACAGGCTGTAGGCTGCCGCAAAACGATCCAGGGGACAGTGCTCAGCGATTGTAAGAGACTGATTGACAACTAGAGCACCCTTCAGGAAGCCCACTGCACCAGACATGAAGACGATTGTCAAGAATCCCTGCACGCTGGCGAAAACTAGAAACAAACAGAATTATGAATCTGAGTGTGGCACAAGTTGAGACTGGCTGACCTGTGAGCTAAAACTGATGAAGACATGTTTAATGATGATGGTCATTAAAGACCGAAACATATAGGAGCGATAATATTGTGTATTTTAATGTAAATTTAAAACTTTTAACCAAGTTAACAAATAGTGCAGTTGTTGGTGTGTGAACTACCTAAATATATTTAGGGTTTAGGCGTTTCGTTAGCACCAGCACAGCGACAACGCTAACGTACACAAGTGGATAATGATTTATTTTTGCCACTCTCTTTACAGTCTTCGTTCTATTTGGCCAAAATCCAATACAGAAGATAACAACAGTCTAGAAATTATGAGTATCGTGAAATTCGGCGCAATATAAACAACATTTTATATGAAGGCGCGCGTAAATATTTGTTTCTTCCATGTTTCTATATTATTGCCTCTTTTTTTTTTATGACGCTGCAGCCCAACGCGGGCCATGGCCATTCATGAGGTTTCTGGATCACACACAACGACGCACCACAGTCGGTAGAACTCCTCTGGACGAGTGATCAGCTCGTCGCAGAGACCTCTACCTGACAACACACAACACTCACAACAGGCAAACACCCATGCCCCCGGTGGGATTCGAACCAACAATCCCAACATGCGAGCGGCCACAGACCTACGACTTAGACCGCGCGGCTACTGGGACCGGCCATTATTGCCTCGTTCTGCTAAAAGTCGTGAACGGCGATGCTCTCAATAATCAGTTTAGAAATAACGAGTTTGGTTGAAATAGGAGAAGTGGGGATTAACATTATGTAACTTCGAAAATGAATGTTTGCCCTAGTTTTCTTTATTTTCCTTTACACTTGCCTAAAATACCCCATACAGCGTCTCCACCAAAACACTTTCACGAAGTATGGGTTTCCTTAACACCGGTCCTGTAGAAGCAATACCCTACATAAGGGTATAACTAATTTTATGCGCATTCGCAAAATTGCGAACAGCAACTATTAGCTTCACGTTCTTCTGCTCCGTCCGCATGGAACAAAAATACATCTTCATGAAATTTTATATTTGAGTGTTTTTCGAAAATCTGTCGAGAAAATTCAAGTTTCATTAAAATCGGACAAGAATAACGGGTACTTTATATGAAGACCGATATAAATTTTCCATTACATCTCGCTCATTTCTTCCTGTAATGAGAACTGTCGCAGATGAATGTTGTAGAGAAAATCAATATAAACTTTTTTGTGTTCAATTAATTTGTATCGAAAATCGTGCCGTTTATGTGGAAAAATATTATACAGCCGGCCAGGCCACAGATGTAAATATGGCCCATGCGCATTTTATGATGGATACTTAAGGCTACAAACACACACTCAGAATACGTATCACTGCTTTTCCACTGCTACAGTGTTTGCACGAACTCGTCTCAATTTTACGTACTTTGCCTGTGTTTTTTCTCCTTGATTCCAATATTTTTTTTTTCCCGATATCACTAGGATTCGACACAGGACACACCCACAACAATCTACCCTGCCTTTATGAATTTCGTGAAAAAAAAGGCTTAGCGGAAGTAACACTTTACTTCTCAAGTGCACTCGTTTAACTACATCGTGCTCACACACCTCCTCCACTATCCTGAGGGCCTGTACCGTTACAGAATCTGTTGCTGTGTCTCGTCGCTTGGGTCTGGCTGCAGCGCTAGTGTCGCCTTCTCTTTGTTAGTTCACGTAGCTCCCCCTACATTTATTGTGCCGCGTTACGTTGCATTTAAGCGTTCTTTACGAAGAAAAGGAATCGCGCCTTATGTGTAAACCACGTCTTCTGTGTGTGGCCTAGTAAAAGCGAGTAAAATGTTTCAAATATTTCCATTAAATTCTGTGCTGAAATTCTTTACACAAATTTGTCCAGGAAGCGTGAATTTCTTCTAAATCTGTCTCTTGCGAATCACACATGACTTAGGGCGGAAATGAAACCGTAAGGGGTTTCTCTGCATTTATCTTTAGACTTGTCCAAAATTTGGTGTACGTAATGTCAAAAATAAACTGTGAATTCCCTGAAATCGGAACAATAAAAGACATGAATTATTTTACAGAGTAAATAATTCCTTTACCATAGTTTCTCCATCTTTCGCCTGACTTGGCTAAAATTCGAAAGAGGCGATGTTCTTAGTCTGTCAGTCGCAGATTTCTATTTCGGTGAAAATCGGGCCCTGTGGAAGCAATATTTCACACATTAGAGTAAAAGTTCTTCAGCTTTTTATGTCTGCGTTTCTCTTGCATTCCGGCTCTAATTCGATACTGGAAATTTTCACTGTAATTCATTTACATTCCACAAGTTACGTGAAATTCGGCCCTGTGGAAGCTAGACAATCGGTATTACCGACAGAATATTGACAGCAGTACAGAATGTAGTCCTCGCACTATCTTGGTTACTCTACCCTGATACAAACGCCACGTTTTTCATCTAATGCAACCTTTTCCATTTCCCTCTCACATAGTTAAATTTCGGATCATATCCCACACAGTCCCTTAGCTGTGAAGGATTTCCTCCGAGCATTAAATTCTGTTAATCCGAAGTCAGCTTTACGTAATGCAGAGGGATATTATAGACCCTATATTGGCCCCAGGCGACAGAGCCTTAATTCACAAGCTAAGACTCGCTCAGCCATTAACGTTATTCCACGTATGTTACACAATCCGGCAATTAGAAAGAATTTCGAGCAAACTGAATACATTCCATACTCCCACATTCGTTGTCTTCAGTGATTCACTTTACCATTTTCCCCCTGCATGCGTAGGTGATTCCCAAGTTGTATGTTACCTTCACCCTTAATAAATAAAATTTTGTACTAATTTCCTGTTTCTCCCATGCAACTACATGATCGCTCTTATAGTGTTTGGTGAAGACTTCAAATTGTGGAGCTTTTATATTTTAAATTATCCCCAGCCTTCGCTAATTAATAGGTTCTTTGCGCCACTTTCCAATATTTCCATCTGCACATTGTTACCAAACACTTTACATATAATATAATATAATATAATAAGTTATTTATAATAGAAAATTCTTAATAAGAATATAAATAGATGGAACTGTTAACTTTATTACATATATTTTTAGTTATTCCTTTCACTTACTTGACCTGACGACAGCAGATGATAAACATCCTAGGAGATAGGCAGCTCGCGGACCGACACTAAATCTGTCCGCTACTGTAGGTAAGACCAGTCTGGCCACAGCGTCTGCACCAGCCGTTATAGACAGACAAAGTGCCACCTCTTTATCGGAGAACCCCGGCCAGGGCAGTTGTATCAGGTGGAATGGGAAGACAGTAAAGAATATGGTGTCACTCGCAAAAGACAAAGAAAGACCCAGAACAATATTCACATAAATTGGGTCCTTGAGGAGTGCTAAGTCCAGAGATTCGTTTAGCAGTCTAGCTAAGCGGAAGCAGCAGGAGGATTTGCGACCTCTGATCACAGGATGTGTTGGTTCTGACGATGTGGAAGGCTTGTTGAAAGTATGGTAATCGCCTTCCTCTCCATCGTCTGGGGCCTGCCGAAGTAACGACCAGGAGTGCTCACGATTTGAGTTGGATAATTTGTTGGAAACCTGTAAGAAACAAGGAACCTGAAATACGGACATCAGTTGTAACACTTTGAGACTAAATAACCACAACATTACACCTTCTTACAAAGTCGGTTGGAGTGATTATTCGCAGTCAGTTAATTAAACTGTATGAATATGCACCTACAGCAGTAATATCCATTGAATAAGTTTACATTTGCATTCTCTGCACAATGAAGTCCATCCCACAAAAATATCGGGATTTTAACATTTCATTGCGTGTCATTTAACGACATTGTTTGTCACTTACATATATTGCGTTGGTGATAGAAGAATGAATGGGAATGAGGCCCTGGTGGAATGATACTGACAGGAGAAACCAAACTACTCAGGGAAAAATCCTGTCCCATAATTACTGTATCCACTACAGACCTGCTACTGTAACAGGACTTCCGTGACGGTAGACCGACGACTTACCGCTCGAACCGCGGCACGACCGTCAGGCGTCCTCTTGGCCATCAAATATGAAGCCATGTACTGTGGTAATTTACCAGAAAACACGGCGCTACTAACCAAAAGCCCACAATCATTATTACAAGATTTGCTGCTGGGGGGTTCATGAATGTAATATCTCCTTCTAGGACAGCAGTTCTTAACGTGGTGTCCATGGATAGATTTCAGGGGGTCCGTGAACCTGAACGGAGAAAATAAATAAAAATTTATTTTTACTCATCTCTAACTGAAATTTAGCTCTTTGTTCAGTAATTAAAGTGAGCAACAGAGTAATATTTGGCCTCTTAGACGCCAAAAATATTTGCTAACTTAAAATAAATCTCGTTATCTCTATTTTACGCATATAAATACATTTTTATTTCTAAGAAGGAGTCCGTATGTTCGCCAAACCCTAAAAGGGACCCATGGTCCTAAAACGGCTGACAAACCTGTTCGAGGATGATTAAGTGTGTCGTACTTTACAATAAAATAGTTAAGGAGACGAAAGAAGACCTACATAGTCTTGAAGTATAGGGTTAACGAAGAAAGATACATAAAAAGAGATACCTAAATATGTGCCTTTCACGAAATATAAATAATAATTATTAGTATATTCATACACCCAAAAGTATAGCAGGATGACATTTACAAAAGTCCCCGTCATTTTTCATGATAACCTCCAGCGTGAGTGTCACGAAACTTGCGGCCCTTTTACCTCAGTCATACAATCGCAGCTGCTACGACAGCAGATACTGACACCTCCATCTCTCTGACGGCAGAAAAATACTGAGATACGCGCACGCGACTTCGCGCACTCTCCCAAACTGTGACATCAGTCTGGGTTCTCTAACGTTATGTGCGTATGAAGCTGGAGACTTTTTGGACCTAATCCTGCTATACAAAGTATAGAGAGCTGCGGCCACTAACACGAGGTTGTTACAATAGGCGAACTGATTATAGCTGTCTACAAACACCGAATATCGGGCAGTGTTTATTTAAGCTGCTTTCCGTTACGAAATCTGCAAAAGTACTGCACGCTGCACCTAACCTTGTAGTGTCGATTTCCTCATTTAACTCTCCTATTTGCTTCCATTATCTTATTCTGCTATCGCGTTTGCAAATCGCAGCCTCCCTGATTCTATCCGAATTTCGAAAGAACCGAGTTTTTAGAAGGCGAGAATGTCAACCATCGCCGATCTGTAGGGCTTGGGTGTCTGTCTTGGGTGTCTCACTTTGGTGTCTCTCTTGGGTGTCTCTCTTTCTTCGGGACCTCGCTCAAGACCTATCCAATATAGATGACCCCACTAGCGGCTACACTACCGGTGGTATACCTTTCGAGCTGACTAGTGCGCGCAAACTCCCTCACCCGGTTAAATTTGCCTTCGACAAGGCGGAGATACAGTCAAGGTCATCCTTTTATCGTACGTAAAGATTTTCCTCAGTTTATCAATTCTTGAATCCTAGTACATCCTTCAGGTTCCTTATACGCTACTTCTTCCTGAATAGTTTAGCCACTATCTGTTCCCGTATTTTTCACCCACTCCTGGCGTTTCCGTAAATTTTAGGAGCATGTGAGTAGCATTCGGCTCATCAAAATATGGAGGATATACACCTCCACTCTATTCTTTAACTTCCCACTTACCAAAACCCGGTTCAAAGCCGTGCCACCCCACTCATCTCCTTTAGGTACAGTGTCATGTGCTTACGTACACTTCCTCGGCCCACCCAACTGTCTTTCATAATAAAATTTGGTGAACGTTTAAATTTTGTATTCCCTCTGTCAATCATGGTCATACCCTGAATGCCAGGTGTGACCGAAATCTGAATAGAAATTGGGAATACAAGGGCAGAAATTCACTTACGCTCTTTGGAAAAAAAAATGGTTATCACATTAGGAATATAATAAAACAAGTACTACTTACCGGCATTGTTAATTCTACTCTCTGAATCAGTGCCGGCAGCAGCCGGTAGACAGAATAGCGAAATGCAATAGGCCTCTGCATATCTCGGGTAATAGATTTTCCAGATCATCCAGTGACGGACAAACCAGATATTAGGTACAGCAAACGTGTACAAAAATTTGAGTTCCGTACAAACCCAGTGTTAGACGGGCTAAGATACACCTAAGTTTGAACCTCGTCTAATAATTTAATTAGCTAAATAACAAACTAACAAGCATGAGGTGAAAGAAATGAAAGAATAAATCCTTTTTGGTAATGTTAATCTATTTATAGATATTTGAAGGTGTTGTCATACGTCAAACAATAAAGAATGAAATTAGAGGCTTATTAGTGAATAATGAATTAGAAATTAGGTGAAAGGTACAGGCACTGGACTGGTTTAAGGTATTGTCCCGGAATTTCCCTTCAAGGGATGAGGAAAACACACAAGGCCGAGGTCTGCAAGTAGTTCCTCCAAAAGAAGAATCACATCTGCTGACCTCTCCATAGCGATTTTCGGACCATGCCCGTGTTATTTCCTTTCCCAGGTCCAACGTTCCTTAACATATTTTTACCAAATTCACGGTCACGTTCTTCTATCTACTTTAATTCTAACCTTGTACAAAGCCTTGAGGATATGATCACCAATAGCCTTCCTCGGTGAATTGTCCACGATGGTATTGTCGAACATTAGAACATTGCTGCCGTAGTTCGCCAAGGAAATCGAAGGCCGCTTCAGGGTCGCCCTCCCGTCGTTGCCATCTGCCGATTCCTCGTGAAACAGCATCACATCCTGTCTCTCAGTTCTTGCTGTTTCTTCCACTGGGAACAGGACTTGTTTGGACTTTCCATCCAACGTCGAAGATATAATGACGCTGCCTCTTCGGGAGATAACGACATGCTCGTCACTATCAGTGTCTTCGGATGCCAGCTGCATGGAAAATATCGGTCGGTGTAAAGATATCTGTATTTTGAAATACCTTTTTTAAATGTGTTTCTAGGTTTTGACGATTGTGTATTTTACAGAAGTACTGGGTTTCGATGCTTCGTCCCACGTCGACTGATCTGAACTGAACACAAAATTCTTTGGAACCGTATCTGTTTCCGCAACATAAAAATTAATTCATCAGTTTTCATTTTAAATTTTAAAAATTTATATTTAATTTTATATAATATCTAATACATTCGAATTGTCAGGGCACAAGTATCACTGAGCTACACAAAAAAAATTATTTTTAACCTGTAAAATTAATAGGGATGTTCTTGCCTATAACCTAAGGCCTGAAGACATTTTATATATACATATATATATATATATATTATATATTTATTTATTTATTGCAATTGGGTTGTTACCCGGTGGCAGTGGTTATTTTACATGTAAACAAAACATGAAATTGGTTACTACTAGATTTAAATTGGGAGGGCTACATGAGAAGCATGTAGTGGCAACTTGGAATCTTGGGAACCATCTCAGCATTTGCTTATAGACACAGGGAAACCAAGAAAAACCTGTGTCGAGATGGCCGGTCGCAGGACCT
>Ga0123354_10003647_pt1 | contig 21362 bp, 23 predicted proteins | sample TergutLab28metaG_2_FD_97872 | JGI IMG/M metagenome (GOLD analysis project Ga0123354, IMG submission 97872) | Labiotermes labralis P4 segment gut microbial communities from Petit-Saut dam, French Guiana - Lab288 P4 | ecosystem: Host-associated > Arthropoda: Insects > Digestive system > Gut ... | reverse complement strand
TTTAATAATAGCTGTTCAGAAAAACGCTCACCTAAGCAGCACATTAGAAAAATGTGATACCAACCAGAAACTGCTGCGGTAATTATTTTGAAATTGATTCCTTCCTCCGATCCCTGTAAAAGTATATTTTTATATCATTAGCGCAGACCGATCCAGAATTTGTTAGTGCTAATGTGTTGTGCATTCAAATTACACTAGTCTTGAAAATAGTGTGTTTGTAATCGATGTAGGCTGCATGCCCGTATGACTTCATTCAAGATCTCGGTTTACTTTAAGGTATACTTGGATATCTTTTAGGTAATCGTAACTGACAAAGTGATATCTACAATACAAATTTTTATGTTGGAAAATCGCCAACTTAACGTGGCATATGTTACTCATATTCCAGTGGGCAACTAATATACTAATTTTTATTTTCTCATTGACTATTCAAGAATTTGTGTATATGAGTACTTTACTGGTGAACAGATTGTACTAGAATTAGTGAAAAAAATGTTTCTTACCACAGAAGTTAACTTAGAATATTTAGCTACTTAATCTGCAGAAGTTTTCGCTATAGATTATTACATAATTTGTCTTTTAAATTAATACGTAATTATGGATATGTAAATGTCGATTGAATAGGTGACATTAATGATTTTGTTTCTCAACAATTCTATGTCCTGGACAATTGTTTACAGTCTCATATGTATGAATGAGCTGTATAAAAATCGCAAAAATAATTATCCGTGCCATTCATATGCGTAACTTCACCGTTATATTTAACATAATTTTGGATGGACGCAAGCTGTCTTATGTGTGTGGCAGTAGTTGTTTGAATGTTATTAATTCTGCAGTACAACCAGGTATATGTGAAAGGACTTATTTTATTTGTAAACCTATACATTCCGAGCCGGTTCCAGTGGCCGGGCGGTCTGATGCGTAGTTCTGCGGCCGCTTGCCTGCTGAGATTGTGGGTTCGAATCCCACCGGAGGCATGGATGTATGTTTGTTTTGAGTGTTGTGTGTCTTGTCAGATGGAGGTCTCTGCGATGAGCTGATCACTCGTCGAGAGGAGTCCTACCGACTGTGGTGCATCGTTGTGTGTGGTATGGAAACCTCGTGAATGAGGAAGCCCTAGTCCTATGTGGCCTGTTGCGCCAAAAACGAAATAATTACATAAATTGAGCAAATTATTATACCGCAAATTTATATTCGCGCGTTGTTATAGGAGGAGTCTGCCAATTCTTGTGCTTTCGACTTTTTCCTAGGTATTTCTTCAGGGTGCCACCATGCCCTCCCTACGCCCTTTGCTGTGGGAATTGGCCCTTACCGCCTGACAGATTGGTACTTGCTATGACCTGCCCTAACGTGCCGACGGACAGATTGTTACTTGCAACGACCTATGGTAACGTGTGCCTGACCTAACTCAATGCCGCAGTTACCTGACCCATAGCAACGTTGAAACTAACCTACCTTAATGCCGCCCCTAACCTAACTCATTGCCGCCGTATCGCCCCTACGCCTCCATGACCTATAGTAACGTGAATTTCTCGCCTCAATGCCGCCCTGGGACCTAACCTAGCTTAATGCACCCTAATGTTTATATTTGTTTTGGAACCTGGCCTCGTAAAGACGCCGTGTTAGGATTACCCGCGTAATATTTGTTCATGCTTGACGTCACTGTAATTAGCTTGTGTTAGTCCCAGGCCGCCTTGGATGGAGACACCAACGCTTGACATCCCTGTGAGCATAGCAAGTGTGATGCATTCATCCGAAGGCGGATGTGTTGCAGCGATTTGTACGGTCAATATTTTCAGCACGGATGGCGTATGTGACTTCTTTTCTGGCTGCATTCTCGCTCCGATATGTTGCCGTAATCGGATGGTATAGCGTAAAAACAGGAATAAGTACATTTTGAAATTTTTTTCTAAAATGGTGCTTTCTATTCGTTTATGAACTATGGACGATTTTGAATTTGAAAGCGACTGAGCCCCCCAAGAGTGAAAAGAGTCAATTTTCTCAAAATTTTGGCATGTTCACTTTTGAAAATCTGCCGCCAAGTAATGTTATAGTACAGTTTTGCAGTGACTAAATAGAGGTAGACTCGCTAGTGGAACATGTAACATGTATCGAAGCTCTTCTCTGAAATGTAAAACGGGACTATCCAATTTGAATCATTCCACATGAGCGTTTAATGCAAGAAAAGGCATAAGGGTGCACGATGAGCGTCATTCACACGCTCGCCCTTGGAACGATCAACAGAGTATAATCGCCTATAAAAGCGAAAGGACTCGAACGCAGACCAGCTTTTGTAACGAAGATCTCCAGCCTGCATACCGATTAGCCTCGTATTGTAAGTGCATCTTCTTTGTATGTTACCAACATTACTGTCATACTAGATATGATTACTAGTAGAAGGTAACTTTGTATCAAATTTATGTGTTGCATTTACAGGCGTTCACGCATCTGCTGCAGTCTGAAGAGGAAGTCAGGTTCCTCGGTAAGCACAATTCTGTTCAAAAAATTTTTATTGACACTTTTTAATAGTGTCACAGATTATATAGTTGTCTCTCTGTTTTTTCGGACGAGTAAGCGAAATTTTTTATGTTCGTCCCTTCTTGTCTCGTGTTTGAGAAAGAAGCCGTTTTTTGTTCTATCTTGCAACACGAGACAAAAGGAATAATATAAAAATTCGCTTCAGGTGATCTGACGCGCGTCGAGAGGTGCTGTGACCGAGACCCGCGACTACTTTGCCAGCTGCTCGCCGCATGCGGTAAGTGTATATATCATATTTAGTGCTCACGATTATGTAGAGTCCTTAGCATCTACGAAGAGAAGCAAGCTTATCCTCTTACCTTGCAAGAAAAAAAATAACGACATTCCCTAGTTTGCTTCCTCCTTGATCATAGATGCTGTCTTTCTTGTCGTGAGCACCAAATATGATAAATACGCTTACAGCCACATACGTCTACATTTTTTCGGTGAAGAGGTGCCGTGAAGGTGTCGACTCGCTTGCTGAGGGGACTGTACTGCAGCGCCGGGAACCAGGTTAGTGACGTGTAGTGCAGTGAAATGTGTCGTGTGATTACACAAGCGTACATCTCCTCGAGCTCCTGCATTCGAGTATGAATTCTTCCCTCTTGATGTAACGAACGTAGACGCAATACGGAAACCAGAATGCCTGCTCCGTCCACGCGTCATGTGTGGGACGCCAATTTCTTTTAGCCCTCCCCCGCAGTGTAAGCATTTTGTCCCATCACCTTTACCTTTGAGCAAAGATTTTTTTCAGAGTGATATTATAACAAATATAGTGATTTCGAACAATTTATTTTTAAAGATTTTACCTGTATAGTAAAAACCAGCAGCACTCTGTGATTCGGGGGAAGGGTTCATACCGTGTGGCCAATGCACTTATGACTTCAACCGCGAATATTTTTTTTTAAATTAAATTTCTCGGCCCCTCCCAGATAATCGTGGCGCGTTGTAGCGTACGATATCCCTGAAAATAATTGTTAGGCTCGGGTCTGGAATTAGGTCTGTACTCCATCGTCGTCACAACTCGGAATGAAGGTTTTTCACGCGTCTTTTAAATATAAAGTGACACATATTTGTTAGTAATTATTTTATTTTCTTTCAAAGTTAGTTTGCAATTTATTGTGCAACGGAAAAGCTAGCATTTGCTTTTCTTACGATCAGTTGTGCAAGCATGTTTAAATGGCTCTGCTTTACAATGTAGTTTAGAGTTCGTCGAACAGTTATGAATACACAATGTGCTTACTGGCGTTAGGACTCGTTTTGACATAATTAAACGAAGTTAATGCCACGGTCACATATGCCAAAACGTCGGGCAAAGAAACACTATATGCATTCAGTTGATTTTGAATGACGTGAAACATTCTCGAGAGATACTGTAAGTAGACGAGCGTCAGGCTGATGCACTGTTTATCGAGATACAATCTGGCGATCCAGTGGCTTCCCGTCGTTTTCAGTCTGAAGTTGCCCTCCTTGTATCCGTACTGCTCGTTGCTGCACATAGACTAGCATATCCTAGGCAGACATTCAGCCATCTTGTTAACTTGCCGATCATCGAGAATGAGGATGGTAGACCCGTTCTTTTTTACGGATTCGAATTTCACGGAGGGTTGGTAGTCTCGAGTGAGGTAGAATTCGACGCAGACGTATTTGGTCCTGTCTTTGTCGATGAAAAAGATGCGTCTCAGCAGGACCCTTTTCGGATCGAATACCAGATTGACGGCCTCGGCGTAGAATTTGCAGGTGTCAAATTGTAGCGGCCTTACGAATTTAGGCGTCGCCGCCGACAGCGCTTCGGTAGCGTCTGGCCGACGTTTTCTAGCAGACATTGTCGATGACAGAGTGATCGGGCAGCCAACCGCTCGTGCCGTTTTAAACAGCTGAAACAAATTTGTACGTATGACGTGTCATGTCTTTAGGGCATTTGACATAAGATTTCGTCTGCAAGTGTTAGATGAACCAATCGTCGTGGGAATGCGGGTTTTGGTAGCGAAATTGACGTTGGGAAATTTGTGACAAGGCAGGCTGCACCAGCGTTTATGATTAAAAGATGTAGGCTGAGGAAAGTTAAAATCCTGCAAGTTGAGATTCGGGGGACTCATCAGTACGGAGAGAAATTTGAATTTTTTTGATGCCATATCTGTCGAGATGAGCGAAACAGGTCACCGCACCGCTCGCGACCGTGTACAGATCATTTTCACAATTGAGCCCATTTATTCCGAGCCGTGAGACGTCATGCTGTAGGGGATTTTCAATCGGAACGATTCGGAGATATTTTTGGCGACCACAGAGAATTCCTTGACCACGATCTCATTCTGTAGCCCTCTCAAAAAATTTAATTCTATTAAAACCTTCAAATCGTTTGACATTATATTTGAGAATGACGAAACTAAATTAATTACCTACTTTTTATAGAATGCTGAAGTTGCATTGACCCCCGCCTTTGCGCGGCTATCCTCTCTCGAATTCGGACGCGAAGGCCCGATCGAACTGTCGGTCTGCTGACGCGCCATCAAATAGTCCGACAAATTGGGGGGGGGGGTGACCCCCCCGGTCAGTGTAGAGGGAGAATAGACGTTACTTGTCAGGCCCTGCAGATGTCTCCCGTCATAATTCCAGACAGTACAGTTGCGTTCAATGAAGGCTATTATGTCGGGGACGAGCGGTAGGATACCGTACGAATCAAAGAAGTAGTTACACTAGGATTTTGGTAGGGAATGTATGGCTAGCCAGTGCGAAACCTTCTCTGTGTGACGATCGGTATTGATTATGACTTTGCCAGTGTGCGTGACATATCGCGGCAACATATAGGAGGGGAATTCTCCCAAGATCGATTTCACGTCTCTCATCGTGCACAATATCCTCGACGTGTCCATTTTTTAAAAATCTGTGGAGACCGTTTGTGAGTTATCGACGCGAACTGAATTATCGTATTCGAGATAAAATATACACGTGATGGGATCGGATAATCGCCTGCTAAATTTCAATTCCACCCTGATATTTCCATTACCCGGGGGTGAATTATCTCCCTCTGAGGCGCCTCGGTCAGGTGTCAAGTCGAATAGTAACAGGAAATAGCCGTTTATATACATACAGTGAGTTATCTAGAGACCCGATTTCCACTGAATAATGCCCGACCCTTCGAAGAGCGTCCTGTATCGCATGACGGACGTCTTCTCGTGATCTTTGCGCAGAGACTGGGTATCTGTTTCCCGTTCACATTTAGCGCGAAACAACGGAGATTGTAGTGACGGAAAAATAAGAGTTCTTCATCACGGAGCCGAGAAAGTACGTGTTCTTCACCATGTTGAATAAAAGGCGTTTTGGGATCGGTCCCAACACACCGTTGTCTATGGACAGCGATTGCGCCCCGCTAGAAAACGTGAAAGACTTGAGTTCGACCCTGGTCAGATTGTATCTTGCGAGAGCGCCTTTGGCGAGAGTGGCATTGTGCGCCAACAGGAGCGACGGACTGGGCTTGACGCAGTTGATCAATAGTTGGGCGTCGAGAAACTTGATAACCATATTTGATTCCGCATTCTTGTCCATCATTAAGAAAATCGAATTGGTCTTCATGACTTTAATCTGCAGTCGAACGCCTGGGACTTGATATAGCGGTAAGTTACAGATGTCGCTCTGAAACGGGCCGTAGAGTTGACCTCTTTACTGTGCTTGATTCGGTCACATCGCGTGATTAAACATTTGTTTTTCGCATTGGCGGCGGTAGGTTCGCAGGGCAATAGGTCACCGTTATCCAGTTATCAGAACCCGTTTGTCAGATGCGAGGCTGCGGTGTCACAGTCGTACGTCAATATGGTCTCGAAAAAAATCTATAGTTATAGAGATTGGTGGCCTGTTTTATGCTCACGCCGTTCAAAGCTATGCTACACTGACTGAAGAGCGAGTCCTAAAATTAATTGCCACCGCCGTGAAATCAGCGTGGTACAAATTTGTGCCATCAGCCTTAGTCAGTTTACCTCGGACATAGAGTTTTATATTTAGGTTGTCGTGTCTTTATCGGCGGGTATCAGAAAATCTAGATCGCTCTGTTCCACAGACGCAAAGGCGTGTAGGTCACCTCGGTCGTCTCGACGACAGACGCCCGTACGAGTCTAGGGGCAAAAATATCGAACTCAGAACTCAGAGACACAGACATGGCTTGCTGCGTTAGGATAGAGACTGATTCCTATTAGGAGACGATATCTCTTTTTGTGAGCCTCGATTTCTTGCTGCCTTTTTTCCCCTTGACGACTCCCTTCCGTTTGCGACCGCGTCCCCGCAACTTACCGATTAAATTTTGAACCATTTCTTTAACGTGACGCGAGACTTCATCCCGAGGGTTTTCGTCAGGCGATCTGCGCGTGTCTGTTAAGATATCGCCTACGGTGCGCAACGTCTCCCGCGCCAGAGTCTTGGCACCGCTCCATAGGACCGGCATATCCGCGCGCCATAGCCCGGCAAAAATTCTGCCAATCCTATAGCCCCGCTGAAGGAAGGGCGAAGCCGCGTAGACGGGTCCTATACCGTTGTTCTCGCCCCAGCCGCGACCCGCCTGATGAAGGTAGTACCGAACGAGGGGACCCATAAATATTGAATGTACGGCAACGGTAATGACATAGTTACTTTATGTTACCATGCCGAAACACGCCCAAAATGTAAAACTACCTTTGTGGGGGTCTTGTTACTCTTGAATTCGACCCGCTTGCCACTCACATTCAATATGTCTATCTGTATATTTTTTAATTGACAGCTTCTCGACGGGCAAATAGTAAACGTTATCGAACGCGTGTTGACCCGATAGTGACGGATAAATAAACGTTCTCAGACATCGGATCAGGGCTCTACCCACATACTGCGGTGATGTCAAATCGATATATATCAAGCCTGTGGTATCGCCGACGACTGTCGTTTCTTTAAACCCACCCCCTTGTGTCGGAGGATAGGCGAATTCGCATACCATCACTTTCCTCTTGTCGTTCGAAACCAGTTCTATAGGCCGCGCCAAATTGGCCGTGAATGCGGCGATCGTATTTTCTGAATATAGAATCACCGAGGCGTTGCTGAATAACGTCACGTAAAATTGTTTCGCATCATCGCCGCCGCACATCTTTCACGCTCCAGCGGACCAGATAAAATGCTGCCCCTGACTCGCTTGTACAATATTTTATCTCTCATGTAGATGGTAAATCTCGTGACGCGAAACTCCTGATAGAACTGGCCGTCTGTCGGCGTTCCGTTTAAATCTTCCAGCTCGTAGACGGGTCACGGACGCATCTCTATCACCTTAGCGATGCGAAATATCAATGTGCTAAAATTCTGCTCGGTGCCATTGTCAAACTTCATCTTCTCCCTGCTGATGCGAATGTGTTGCCCCACGCAAATCGTGGCCTTCGCGACGCGAACGCCACGCCTTCGGGCCTCCATCCTCTTCCATACCGCGAGAACGTCCGAATCGGTCATTATCGCTATTCCCGTCGCCGTGTCATTGTGGGCCCTGACAAATTTCGGGAGAACGTCGATATATCTGTAAGTATTTTTATAAGTGAAATATTTGTACATCCTATCGCGAATCTTTCGATGCGCGCTTTCGACGACGGAGCATTTAACGTCGGGATTCTTACATACCTGAAACTCAATGCCCTCGCTTTTTAACGTTTCTTGGAAGTGTCTGTTTAAAAATTCTTTGTCCTTATCAGTTCGCACCCAGACGGAAAGACGACTAGAGTCCTCGAATATCGACTGAAATGCCGACGGGACAGCTATACCTGTCGTTGACCTCAAGGTGACCAGATGTAGAGATTTGGAAAATACTTCTTTGACGGATAATACTTTTTTGTAGTTAACGTTAAATTTGCCGAGAGCCCCGACGCCGAAAAGGACGCATTCCCCAACGTCAATCACGTTATTTACCGAATAGGAGTTGCGGGCGAAACGCAGTCTTATCTTCGGTGAAGTGCGTAAGCATCTTGCTTCTCTAGCGAGGCTCAGTTATTGCTGTGTTTCTTTTTCATTACGACCGTCCCAAGTTTATTCAGAGTCTAAAACACCAACGGTTTGGCGTGATCATAGTACAATCTCCTAGCGGCCGTCAGTACTTTCACAACGGCGTCGTGACGCGGTTTCGATACCTCATCGTCTGATATTCGGGAAGAGGGGCACAATGACCTCACGATATTTCGATGCTTGCGTTATCTGAACGTCAGCGCAGGTCTGGTTGTCGGTCAAATGAACGTTAGTCAGCTCCAATATTCTCTTATATTTTTTCAGTAGGTCGGTTTTAAATTTATTTCGATCCACATATGTGTGCGCCAATAGCTTCCACAATCCGGTCGTTCCACAAATTCTTTTCCCTTAATTGTGATATCGCTTTCGGTATCTACAAGCACTGTGTAATCGCCTATCTTAAACGTATCACCGTTTTTCTGATACCGTATTGGGTGTCTAGAAAGTGTCGGTTGTAGAGATACGGCAATATGTACGGACTAGGTATGGGGCTGATATTCTGTCTACCGAACGGCCGTGCATTTTCCTCAGAAAATCAACATCGTCGTCGACGTCGCTGATTTCTTCGAAACTGAACTTTTTTTTTCGGCATCTCGTATACCGCCGAAGTCGAGGGTATGGCGACAGTTTCCTCTGAAGCAGCTTCCGTATAGTTCCTGACACCGAAACGTCGCAGCGGCGGCGGCGGCGGCGGCGGTGTCCTCACGGCTGTTTCAATCTTATGCTTCAGAGTAGAGGATGTTTGGGTAATACTTTATTTGTTTAGAAAATCCGCTATGGCATTAATCCACTTCTTGCGGCTGATATCGGCCTCGCCGATGTTTTTACGAAATTTAACCCAGTTTTCGTAGGGGTGTTATTTTTCGAGTTTTCGCTTCTTCATCTTCTTCGGAGGAGGGCGTTTCGGTGGCGCTGGAGGTTTTTGAAACTTTTCGGTCGGTACGAGGTACGATTTATGTAACATTTTCAGGCGGTCCCGAAAATATTAAGGTGGCGATCACGGGCAAAAACGGCGTACAGCAGAGGGAGCAGGAATGCGCCTCTTTGGACTATGAGCTTCTTTTTGCCGCAGAGAGGCACTCGCTTTTCGGACACCTTGGTGTGTGTAGCCTTGTGCTTTCGCAATTTTCTAGTGTTAGAATCGGACAACTTGACGTTGCCGTTCAAGACGTTCAAGATGCATTCGCTTTTGCTATTCACGAGTTCCTTTTTACAGTTCGAGATTATGGCCTTACGCAATTTCGGTTCGGCCATCTTGGATACGTGAAGGACGTTATAATTCGATTCACTCGCATCATCATCTATCGGAGAATAGAAATTAATCTGTTCCATTGGGAACGTAGGCGATCATCCGTATCTTGTGACGGATCTAAAAGTAGATAACTGTGCGGTCGTTGGGATGCGGCCAGGTTGGCCTTATACAGACCAGTACTGTTTTCAGGGTAAACGTGACGTTTATCGAAATGTCCCAACAAAAACGTCACTGTTGAAAGAGGTTTTTGGTTATCAGAATTACGCTGATTTTTCTGTGACGGCTGCGTTTCCTAAACAAGTCACACACTTGCTTCGAATAAACTTCGTTTAACAGATCCTCGAGGAATACAAAGGCACGGTCTGCCGAGCCCGTTATCATAGTTTACCGGTAAGCCCTCGTTAAAACGGACGTTCTTCTTCGTCAGTACGATCGGCGAGGGCACCGCGGTCTTCTCACTATAGCACCAGATCACCCCTCAGTCGAAATCCCGTTCCGTACAGAGTGCGTCGAGGTTCTGCAGGAACCGAATACAAAACGACGACTAGCCAGAACCGCTAGGTCCACATAATATGCACGTAAACGGATGCTTGAACTTGAGATCGTCACTCATCGATAGGCAGGCTTTAAAAGGAATATGTACCCGGGGAATCCTCCCCTACTTATATCCGAACGGGATGGACGTATTGTCGTGTAAGCGCTGTCTCTTGAAAAAAGAAATTCTATACAGCTTGTCTTGGGGTTCCGTGACCATCGCTACAGTTCCAACCTTCCTCTTACGTTTAATCTTCTCCGTGTGTACATTCAATGTGGATTTTCCCTTTCCCAAAATCATGTCCCCAATGTAATCGAAATTGACCAGTCGCGAAGCGTTATAATTGAGCGTTATCCCTCTGACCTTACAGACCGTCTTTGATTCGTTCGTCGCGGAATCAATAATCTTGTAGGCGTAATTCTTTGCCCCGTCCAACAAATTCGTCGATAATTTGGGTATATTTCAGCCCGAAGTAATGGCGCCGAGATTGTCGCCTGTCTCGACCAGAGCCGATTCTCTCTCGGCTGTACGTACAAAACGCTACCTTTGTCTAAATAGAGGGCGCGCTCATACAAACCTTCCAGATACGTGTACAAGTGCAGGCGCGCGCCGGCGGTCACATATGCTCCGATAACCTCGTTTGTATGAAGTAGGCTAGGGATCTTATCCTTTGAAATGACACGCCACAAGACCCAGGCTACGACATCGTTGGCGAACATCAGGTGCGCGACTTCTATACCCGGCTTCGCCAGAAAACCTCTAGAGTTCGTGCGGGTCCGAGATCATCTTAGATTTTCTCCTGTTTTTTCTCTCCGTCAGTTTGCCCCACATGGAATTGAGGCAGAGATTGGCTATGCCGTGTTTCGCGCAATTTGGTCTATCACTTCTTTGTCCAGGCGGATCCCTTCACTCGCGTAGAAATTATCTTCGTAGCATCCTGGTCTTCAGGGGTTCGAACCCACTCCGGATATACGATAGCTATGTACTGCACAAAGAGACCGCTCTGACCCGTCAGGGGTTCGTATCGCGTGATGGCGTATACGTATACCTAAAATATCTGGAAGAACTCGTAACCCTTTTGCACGGCCAGTCTCACTTCGTCAATGACCCACGTAACTGTCAGCCCCCTCTGGGCGACAGTCTCGTGCGCACATTCGCTTCGGTGTTGCATTGGGTGGCGCACGACTTGCATAGGCAGAACAGCAGCTTGTTGTTGCACCGAGAACGTAGGACGGGAAGATAGAATCTCCTGGGAGGTAGGAAGCAGCATTTTATCAATCCCTCTTTTCATAACATGGCTTCTGTATCTCGATATTCGTCTCCCACGTGAATTACGGCGTGTCCCACGGGAAATTTGAAGTACGTACAGACTTACGGATAGAGACTATTCACATCCTCGTACTGTACTGTTCCTTCTCCCTAGCGTATCTTGTATTGCAGGCTCATGGCCTCGGTTCGACCTCCGTACAAGGCGTCTCGAGTGTTCAGCTGGCTGTGTCGTACCACGCGGTGCGTCTTCAATTCGGAATGACGCGACAAAATTTCCTCATCATACTCGCACTCCCAATCTACTTCTACTTGTAACCCGCGCGCGAGATCTGCACTATCCGCGCCATCGTGACTCGTATCTCTCGCCCAGCGTATCCTCATTCATTGTAATGAAATAACGGAACGGTTGACACGTACGACCGTGAAAGTAACACTCGTACACCACCCAAGTCTCAGAACAAAAACCGTCCACACTGAAGCTGGGTGGTGCTGGCAGCCAGTATTCGCGCCCGTTGCGACCGTGCAGTATATTGTGCCCCCCTTCCGTCCTTTCCCTGTAGACTAAGCACATCATAGCTTCTTACTTTTATTGATATTGCCGCTATCCCCGCCCTTCGGAATGAGGCCAATAGTGTTGGGCTGTTGAAACCGTTTATGCAAAATCTTAATGCATGCGGACGCGATTGTAATTGCATCCAGAAAACCTTCGAGGTTACCGATTTGCATAAACTCGCGCCTAAACACTCGGTTCGCTTGCCTTATGACCGTGACATCATCTGATATTATGGTTCTAGCGCAGGCCTCGTATCATAGGCCTCGGATTTCTACGTCTCCTCCCAGGCGAGAAAATCTCTCCTCTTGCCTTCGCTCACCTCGTTCGCACCGTAATACATGTCGTCGGGGAAGGGACCTACGTAATCTACGTTTCCCTCACAATTAAAATAAGGGGCGTTACACGATTTGGAGGCCGTTATACAGAACGCCACGGGCGACTTACGTAACGAACACGGAAGTATGACACGCTATCCAGAAACACGAGATGCTCCATCTTCTTGCACAGTGTCTTCACTCCGTTCATGCTAATTTCGGGCTTGTCATTTCGAAAAGATGGGATGTTAATTGTGAAACGCAGGACGAATGCCTTGGCGTTGTGAGCTACCGCGACAATCTTATTATCCCAGTGGCGCGGCTCGCACAGGTAAGACATCATGTCCCCTTCCAGATCGTCCCAGAACGAGTGCTTCCTCTTGCCGCATTGGAAGCAGCCTCTCTCTACTTCTTCCAAATACTCGCAACTCGAACAGATGAGATTGGGGACGTGTAACATGGTCTTATCCGAATATTTAGCGTTCTGAGTGCTCTCGAAATCATGAAATACGTACAGTAACTTAAGGCCGGCTGGCAACACGTTCTTCAGCGGGCTCATGTAACACAGGTGAACTACCTTTCTGTTCTGGTTACAGTTTACGCATAATCGCTTATTACATTCGTAATTTCCGCGTGTCACTAGTCCTCCACACGTAGTGCAACATCGCCTACGCTCACATGCAGAATTTTTCTTGGCTGTATGTTACTTATGACTGTCGAAACACATCCGACTTCTAAAGTGCCTGTTGCATTCGTCGCAGGATATTCGAACGCCTTCGAACCCGCACGGGGGGCTTGCCATACAGTCGCTACACGTCTGATCACAAACGTTCGTAACGTCACTTGTGCATCCTTTGCTACACGCTTTACAGACTTACTGTTTTGCCAGGCCGCAGTCAGATTCGTGATGACGTGATAGTGCATTTTGACGTCATCGTAAAGTAGGTTAAGGCGCTTCGCCGATTCCACTAGACCTTCAAACATTATGTTGTCACTACTCAAACCTTCGTGCACAAATATCTTGTACTCACGAAAACGTTCCTGGTATCTGACTAGTTCCGGAATCCTCGCACCTATAGACAAATCTATACCGGTCTTCTCGAGTACGTTTCGGACTACAGGACGTATCTTCCAACCGTCGCGATGCGATTTATAATTTGCATCATTATCTACTATCGCAATCGCTATTTTTAAGGCGTGGGCCAAATAACTGTCTACGGCCTTAACCGCTATGACACTTTTCTTGAGGTGTGCCATGACGGAGAGCGGTCTGCCCATAGTCTATATCGCAAGGCCGAAACCTACAGGCAACTTGACTGAATGCATGGTTACGACCCACGTGTCCAAGGCGTCGAATCTAGAATTTGACTGAGACATTTTCTCGAACACACTCCATACCATATCTCGAGATAATTGGTCTTTCCGCCTGAAACTGATTCCGGTGGGCTTGTCATTTTGATTTACCTGATTCTGAATAGTTATCCCTACCATATCACTAGCGCCCACATTCTCTAAAGCGTGCTGAAACAAGTCGATCACGCTGGCTAGAAAATGACTGACAGGATCACTATCGTCCGACGGAGTTAATAAAACCACCGTAAGTTGCGTTCCCTTTGCGTTAAACCCCCTGTACCGTCTGGTAACCGTGTCAGCTATCTTAAATCTACGAGCCATTCTAAAAACAAAAAGTATAAATTTCGAGTTTTTTCTCGCAAATTATAAACGTTAAAGTCGGAATAGTACTCACCTGAAGGACCTAATCTTAACTAATGCCTACGCGAACGCTCGAGTTCCCCATTTATTGTAAGTACTCCCACGTCCTCTTTTAATGACATTATATTTTTATCCTCGCAGAACTTTTTGAATTACACACACACTGGCGCGCTATCACGCACAACCGGAAGAATTGTATTACCATCCGAGAATAACTTGCCGAGTGAGAGAGCTACATCAAGGCGACGCAGACTTCACCCACACAAGGTATTCACCATTTTTCCTTTTTAACTTGTGTTGTAATTTCAGTTACAAAAAAATAAAAATTTAATTTTTGCTTATGGAACTGGCGAAAAAAATTCGAAGTATCTACTTCGTGCCAGTCGGTCAATATAGGGTCTTTGGGGACGGGTAAAAAATACCCGATTGTCCGCGCTAAGCGGATATCCAGTAAATACGGAACGACCATCTTGTTGACTATCCGAGACTCTGAATCCACCACTATTCAGACATATCTCCCGAAACGATACAGCGCCGTCGTTTCGGAGGATGATATAGACAAAATTAACAGTGAAGCAGTTTCGTCGAATCTCCAATTCAAGGGAATATGCGAAAATTCCATATCCTACCTGCTGGCAAACGAAGTATAATGACACATTTCACATTGCAGTGTTAAAACATGAAACCTCGAGGCAAGAAATTTGACGGGTCGTGCAGTCTGTTTGAAACACACAAACAATTGAGACATTATGCCGCAAATGCCGTATAGTTGACTCAAATCCTGCCTGTAAAAGAAGAAATTTTAAGATTTGCCGATTTGCTATTAAATACATTTGGCAATCTCGGTATCGGCTTTGTGATTTCCGGAACATATCCAGCTTATTTGGCGGGAATGTTCACTTCATTTTAAAAGTGACGTTGTATGTAGCCATAACCAAATCCCCAATCTTGGAACCCCTATTTAGAAGGAATCAATACTTTGCGATCAAACCTTTCGAATTTCGGTTGAAGGTACAAAACACTCCAGACTGTACAATCTATGACGTTACTAACGGGGATATTGCAATTCCTTTCAAATTTTCGCTATCGATTCGTGGTTAGAGTGTGGACCTCGAGCCTGTTTAAATTTTACGGAATTTTTTGGAATAATGTGGTCATATTTAGTTTCAAAATGTACGCCCATGGTGCTGCGCATTTCGACACACCCAGAATACTGTATCTGCAACATCATAGAGCTGGTAGCGATTGTTGGATGTCGGATTTCCTCTGCGATCTATGTCGATGAATTCAAAAAAGTAAACGCGCCGGTCGTCGGCAATTATATACATGGCGTGTCCTGCATATGTAATGTATGTCTGCGACAGCCGCCGACCCTGAAAGGTTCGGCCTCCCATGCGGTATACCATCTCACCTTCAATGTCGTTCAATTCGCGTTGACAAGCTGAACGCTATATGAAGTGTTTCGATATGCGGTACATTCAAATATTGTTCCTCGATATAAACTGGTTCAACAAACATATCCGGTACTGGGATGTAATTTTTTAAGACGCAGACATTTCGGAATCAAACGATTTTACGACGGCTGTGTAAGCCTATCCTAGCGGATTCCTGTAATGTGGTCCACATTTCGCGTGAAATTTTGTAAGATTCCGGACGAAACAATCGAGATATTAATGGAGGACAGAAACTATTGGTGGTGTAATTTTTGCGATAGACCGTTTTTCATGCAGCCAGAATGTGTCAGTTCACTGGAATGTAAAAGACTTTTGCAGCCCCCCCTCCCGAACTCTGACTAATGAAAATTTTGTTCCCCCAGACCAAGACAACCGACCGCCGCGTGCAACTTCTGAGACTAATTGATAAATCAAATGCAGAGTCAGCTAGTAATTACCTTAAATTCGTCAAAATGACAGAACATGCGACGACCCCCGCCCGCGGTTCACCGAGATCTGCTGGACTCCCCTTACGCAGCCACTACGATAAAACAGTTCCAGCCGAATGAAAAGAAGTTATTAGGACAGATCAGCAGATTAAACTTCCCGAGGGGTGCTACGGCAGAATCGCTCCAGTATCGGAACTGGCTTCGCTTCATCACATAAGTATAGGAGCGGGGGTCATCGATGCCGATTTTCGCGGCATCTTGAGTGTGGTGCTGTTCAATCATTCAAAAATTCCTTTTAACATATCTCGCCGAGATGAAATTGTAACAATATTCTGCGGAAAAATCACCAGAATTAGATTTGGTAGATAAATTGGACGACACCACTGGGGCCAGTGGTGGATTCGGTTCCACTGGGTTAAACTAACACAAAATGTATTTTTTGGACTATCGCAAAATTTCTGTCATTCCTAGGGCAAGCATAGGTCAATTATATGAAGAACTAAATAATATCATAGGACACAGTTATTGGTACGATAAATTTGAAGATCAGAACACGAAGTGACTCTGGCTCGTGAATGATATTGTTACGATTATGAACAGCGATAAGGTGCTGCGCGGTTCATTTGGCCTGTATCCTAGTTATGTGGCCGCCTAAAATCTGTGGAAGTTATTCATTTCTATGTATTGTGTAATGAAAAATTAAATTACACAAATTATATACAAAAATGTATTGCCGGTAGGTAATGCACTCTAACGCGCCTCCCGGAACTCAAACTCACATTTGTCAGGGAACAATGTTTTCGGTTAAAGCTCGACGGTGAAACAATAACAATATCATTCGAGGCGAGACAGTTTCCAAATCTGCCAACAGAACTGGTATTGGCAGAAAGTATACTGACGAAATTAGACCTTTCTTCTCTCGCCTACGGTATAGTAAATGTCAATAAGCGTATTACGTACATTACTAATGAGGTACTGATATCAAGGCATGACTGTGCATTTGAACGTTACACTTGTGATCTAAACTTGCCGAAAAAGCTGGCTGGTTGCACCTTGTATGCCCAATATTTTTCTATGTATCCGAAGAAAACCTGTCCCTTCTAACTACTGTATTGTACAAAGAAAATCTCATCGACTATTTAGAGAAAATCAATGTCACTGCAAATTGTGCATAAAGGACATATCCGCAAGTTTGAAATCGCAATATGTTAACCTATCATACAGTTTGCATATTGCCTAGGCGAGCCAGACTCTACAAATAACTTGGAAATGAATCTGCATAGCTTGTATTTGAAAACGATTATCGAAATTTGTGTAACTTTACATTCAAAACAACAATAAAAAGCAGCCAGACTCATTTGGAAATATATCTGAAATACCACGCATAACTTTAGTTATCGAAATTTGTGTAACTAAAAAAAAAGGAGCCACACTCTACAAATAACTTGGTTTTGGTGCATAAACAATACCATGCGTCTCTTGTATTTAGAAATGATTATCGAAATTTGTTTAAATTTTCATTCAATTCAGACTCTAAAATTAACTTGTATTTGGTGCTTAAAGAATACGATGCATTACCTGTATTTACAAATGATTATCGAAATTTGTGTAACATTATATTCAAAACAAAAATAAAAATGTAAAAAAAGCAGCCAGACTCTACAAATAACTTGTATTAGGTGCATAAACAATACCATGCAAATCTTATATTTAGAAATGATTATCGAAATTTGTGTAACTTTAAAACAACAATAAAAAATGTGTGTGTGTGTATTTATTTCCTTTACGAATCCTTTCAAGATGGTCATAGCTGATCGAAACTACAAACTTTCGTCTGCCAGTCCGACAGCTATTGACAACACTTTCTAATCGCTCCCATAAAGGCCGTGCAAAAAACGTCGATTACGTCACTATGCTGTCATAGTCACGTTTCCCACTGTCAGCCAAGATGGCGGTCGGGGCGGAGTTTCAGTTCATTCGTTGCGTCATGTATAGGTTACAGGGACTAGCAGGCATATTGCAAACAGTTACGATTGCCTTACTATGACGTCATAGTCAACTGCCGAACAAATAGGGGAACGGCGCGGAGTTTTAGAAATCCAGTTAGTTCCTTGCGTCATGTACGCGAGCTCCGATTTAGGATAGGATATGGATGTCATGTGACATCTTAGTATAGGTTACAAGACGGCAATGAGTTAGGTCAGCGGCGGCATTAATTAACGCTAGTTCCAACGTTACCATAGGTTATGGCGGCATTGGGTTACGTTGGGCACAGGTTGCCATAGTTCATGGCATGTACCAATCTGTCCGGCGGAACGTTAGGGCAGGTCATGGCAAGTACCAATCTCTCCGGCGAAAAGGAACAATCCTCACGGCGGCAAGGGCGTAGCGAGGATATGGTGGCAACCTCAAGAAATATCTAGCAAAACGTCGAAAGCCCAAGAACCAGCAGACTCACCCTACAACTACTCTCCCGTGTTCATGACGTAATAAAATAACATTTGCAGGAAATCCTTTTCGAGTTGACGTGTATATATATTTACTTAGTTACGGAAATTTGTAACACAAGTGCTGCATCTTTAGAAATAGTTGAACATTTCTTATATCAATTTAGTACTCAACAAAGCATTTCTTCATAATACGTGAGGATGACGATGAAGCTATAACGTATATTTTCCCAGCTTCCTCCAGTTGTTTGTCATGTTTTTCAGGTTCTTGAATTTACTCGTTTCCATTATGCTGCATGGAAGGTGATGGTTGCTATCTTTCAGTGCAGAATATTTTTTCTTCCAATTTGCTATTCAAAAATATAAATTAAAGGTATACAGAACAGCAATTTTGCCTGTTGTTCTGTATGGGTGTCAAACTTGGTATCTCGTACTGAGGAATGAACATAGGCTGAGGGTATTGTCTTGATCTCTAAGCTTTATATACTAATACTGTTACAGCCACAACTGTGAAGCAGCACGATACAACCGCCGTTACTAACACTACTACTACTACTACTAATAATAATAATAATAATAATACACCATACGTTTGTCCTGAACTGCGTACTGATACGGCCAAAACTCTGAAGCTGCAATGATACTATCACAGTAAATATATGAACGTTATCCATGTGGACTGTGTAGCAGCTTGATATAGTATCTTCTTGGTGTGTGAACGGCGCTGGCGGTTGTCTTGACTGAGTGAGAACTACGTGCCTCCTGTCTAGCCACATACCTTCCATGTACTTGCAGTCAAACAAGGACGACCTTCTTCCAGATTCATCTCTTAACAACATTAGTGATAACTCAGTTGTACAATAACTTGCCTGACTGTGGTTTTGAATGCAGGTTATAAGATAACAGACATAACTAATAATTGTCAATTTTAGGTTTCTGTGACCGTCCATCGTGAGCAAACTGTGAAGAGACAGAGAGACAACCAACAAGATGCAACAATCAGATGTTTATTATCAACATTGTCTCAACATGTTTCGGACATCATTATGCCCATCTTCAGGAGAACAAAGTCCGTGTGTTACTGCAAATTGTGTGCTGCGCTGTTTCTGCTGGATGTGGTTGGTATCGGTTGTGGGGCGCTGCGTTCTGAGTTGCGAGTAGAACAGTAAACTTTACAGTGCTCGCACCCCACAACGCAGCGCCCCACAACCGCTACCAACCAGAACCAGCAGAACCAGCACAGCACACCACATGCAGTAACAGACGGTCTTTGTTCTCCTGAAGATAGGCATAATGATGCCCGAAACATGTTGAGACAGTGTTGATAATAAACATCTGATTGTTACATCTTGTTGGTTTTCCCTCTCACTCTTCACAATTTAATAATTGTCAGTTTTTATTTTAGCAAAATCATGTCGACTGGATCGGCAACAGAGTGGAACAGTGGAGACTTCTGGCCTGTTTGATTTAAGAGGCGAGCATCTGTTTCATAACTGTGTAGAAGGCGTACACTTTATTCCCAATCTGAAATGAAAGAAAGCAATTCAGTCTTTCAGACTTTGCAGTTATGAATTTCTGTGTAATCATGGTAGACTACAGTACAGCATAAACACTCTGAAATAAAAAAGCAGTGCCCCTTCGATCGAGCAAACATTTCCGGTAATTTCATTCCTTCACTCCAATTAAACTGAAGATTCTACCCACAATATGAAGAGTTCAATGGCGTGTGACTTTTTTTTTTTACCAATTCAGTTACTGTCAAGTAAATAGAGAAGTCTTCCGGGATGTTATGCCGTGTGTGTGGGTAAATAGTTGCCGGAGTTTCGAAAGATTTTATTGCATTCATATTTAGGGTCAGGCAGTGCAAGAAGAGTTTCTGGAACTGCTGTATCCGAAGACGACGGCACTGCTGTCAATCGAAACGTCCTTACTCAACGACGCAGTGTGACATCACATAGACTTGAATCTTGAGCAGTACCGTTTTGATACGCTCAAATCTCACAAGTAAGAATAGACATTTTAAAGTTCTTAGTGCGTGATGAGAATTTGTAAATTGTGTAACCCTTGACTAAATTTGTTGCAAATTATTATAAACATTGTAACTGGTTGAAGAAAAAGAGACCAACTTGGTGTCAGTAGTTAATAAGTTTTATTTCACCTCTTCTATGCTCAACATGTTTCGTACATTAATACACCCATCATTAGGAGCTTGCGACTTTTCTATTGTATCACCACATTGGTCGTGTGTTCTTATTTCAATGTGTGTTGGAGTGGGTGGTATCTGTGTAGCAGGCTGAACCACCCCAACCCACCCACACCGAAACTCCAACACACATCGAAACAAGAACACACGACCAATGTGGTGATACGATAGAAAAGTCGCAAGCTCCTGATGAAGGATATATTAATGTACGTAGCACGATGAGCATAGAAGAGGTGAAATAAAACTAAATAACCAGTGACATCATGTTGGTCTCTTAATCTCCATCTATCACAATGATGCAAGGTCCAGTATACATATGATGGTAACTGGTATTTCTCGCGAACCCGCACGAGTGTATTGGCAATGGAAACGTCTTAAGTGGGAACGATACTAGCGCTATGTGATGTACAAACATTAAGTGATATGTGGTAGTTAATGTGTTTTAGAGTTTTGAGTGCATTTTGTTAAGGTATTGGCTGTACATCGCGATCGAAGTGACCGGGCTACGTAAGGCGTAATTTTGCGGTCGATTGATTTGAGGGATGGTATGTTCGAATTGCATTGAGGGAACTGGTTTTCTTTTTTTTATGTTTGTTGTGTGTTGAGTCGGTACCGGCTTCTGCAACTAGTTGATCACTGGTTCGAAGGATTCCTATTGGGTGTGTGTGTGTGTGTGT
>Ga0123354_10003645_pt1 | contig 21368 bp, 11 predicted proteins | sample TergutLab28metaG_2_FD_97872 | JGI IMG/M metagenome (GOLD analysis project Ga0123354, IMG submission 97872) | Labiotermes labralis P4 segment gut microbial communities from Petit-Saut dam, French Guiana - Lab288 P4 | ecosystem: Host-associated > Arthropoda: Insects > Digestive system > Gut ... | reverse complement strand
GTTACAGCTTAGGGATCCTTATGTAATAATAATAATAATAGTAATAATTGAAACTGGGTTGTCACCCGATGGCAGTGGTTATTTTACATGTATACAAAATATGAAATTGGTTACTAATAAATTCAAGTCGGGAGGGCTACATGAGAAGCAGGTAGTGGCAACTTGGAATCTTGGGAACCATCTCAGCGTTTGCTTATAGAGACAGGGAAACCAAGAAAAACCTGTGTCGAGGTGGCCGGTCGCAGGACCTTCCGAATACTGACTTCTAGCCAGCAGTCCAGCATCTAAAGTAAAAACAGCAATACACACATAGTACAGCAAATACACATAAGATGACAACAATGCACACAAGACAACTACAACAATAACACAAGACAACTACAACAATACACACAAGACAACTAACAACAATACACACAAGACATCTTAAATACAACATATTGAAAAGCTAAATAACACCACGGTAAGAAAGTACTGTATATAGTTTCTAGTATAATTTCCCACACATTTTTTTACTGACGCTTTCATCCCAGCCCTTCACTTCTCAACTCATGTAAACTTTTCCCATAAAGTCTCGTTTTTACCCCCTTCCCTACACTGCACTTCACTTCACTACACTTTTAGATGATTTTCACTTCATTTTACTTCACTTCTGTACACTTTTAGATGATTTCCAACACACTTTGTCTTCCATGCATCGTACCAGTGTAGTCTTATGAGTCATTGTATTAAAATAGTATTCATGGAAGAACGCTTGCAGTCCACATTCTGCTTTGTTGAGTGTAACACTTCTGTAGCTCGTCAATTATGTGCTTACGATATTTTTTTCGGTACGCAAGCTGGGGACACGAATTCTGCATCGCTGAAGCTGTTTGATCCGCAAATGTATCCAGCGTTTGCAGTATGACCTCTCGTTGCTTTAAGGAGCATACTCATATAATTAATGACCTTTCGCTTCTTGTCCCTTTTGTTTTTTCACAAACATATTTAGGGAAAGCTGTCCGCCAGTGTGCTACGTGGACACACCCCAAAACACCGTAATCCAAACCTTCACCTTCCTGAAAACTTCGTTCATCATATCTGTAATTACTTCTTGACATCAGACGCACTTGCACATAATCCCTCGACTCGCCTGTAAAGACACTGCACCCGATGCCTTCTTGAGTGTTTGCTTACGTAGGCGTTATGTAAACGAAAATGTCTGTAGTTGAGAGAAACCAACTACAATGGCTTGCATGTTAAATAGGGTTTATAGGTACATATCCTTTCAACTTTAGATTTTAATTAGAAGCGGTAGTGCCTGCATGGTCTTAGAGACGGTGTATTTAAAACTTGTTGATTCTAGACAGGAATGAACAAGCCCTTGGCGTAACATCACCCGGGCGTCTACTTTTTTTTTTACGTTGGCCCCCTGGATCTGTAGGTCCTTAGTGTGTAACTTCCTTCGCGTTACCCTTTTTTGCTACCTTGACATTTGAGGTTTCTTCTAGATTTTTGAAAAATTTGTGGACCCTAGGTCTAGGCCGTATGGATTTCTCTGACACCCATCATATGGGTACATTTGAACGTGTCTATTGAATGATGGCTCATTGTGGCCTCCCAGTAATCTGTACGGCTGCGGTTTCCTTACCTTTTGTCATTAACCGCCGAGAGCAATGGCTTAAAGGAAGTTCCTGACAGAAACGAATGCGGCAATTCTGTAAAACAGACAGGCTCGGGCCTGATCATACCTTGTGAAACACACACGCCTCTTACACAATTGTTTATTGTTAACCTAGCTGGCATGGTGGGTCCCAGAGGAAGGTGCAGTGTGTGTGTGTGTGTGTGTGTGTGGAAAGTTGTGAAGTTGGGAAATTTATCGTCTCGAGCAGCAGTCTCACATCAGATTTCTTCATTGATCCGGAAACGTGACAGCTGATACAATTGCGAGTTCTGGTAGAGAAATTAGGTCATTCGGAAACAACAGCCGCCGGATCCGACAGTGTTAAGAAAGTCTATGCTTTCTTTTTCGCCGCAACGCGTGAGCGAAAATAACTTAAAGAATTCATGCGTTTCCCTGGTCTGGCGCATTTGAAGCGAAGAAATGCTGAGATGTCTAACCTGTCCGCTACGTACAGCTGATTCGAGGCGAAACATTAGGCCTTTGGTTGAACAGAGCAAAGCTATTTAATATTCCAGAGCATTTTCCACATAACGGAAACGCTTCTATGCTCCGTATGGTGTATGGCGAGCAGTCTGCATTCCAGTGCAAGTGATTTGAATGACATCGCGGTTTCAGTTCGCAGATAAAATTGTCTCTGTGCACGCCAATGATTCTTATCTTAGATGCCAGAGGGAGATTAGTGATCACCACCTTTCGACAGCTTTACCTACCATGTAAAGAGCCCCCCCCCCCGCCCCCCAGTACGTCTTGTATAAGAGGTACCCTGGGCATCAGAGAGCCTTTGTGGACGCTTGAAGAAGAGAAAATTTCCTTTATCTGCCGAGACCGAACCACGATTTTGGACGGCCACATGTGCACCGCGCGGTGGAACTGGGATTATGTACAGTAGATGTAGGCAGTTCATCTTAGTATTGGATGATAACGAGGCATGTTCATTAAGTAAGGTTCCCTAGCGTGTAACGTTTGTGTTAATCAAGTATTTTATATTTCGGCATGAAGTGGCACCTGTTGTATGGGTATCACGGAACGGGTAACACAAGAATCAGTCGTCAGATGCTGTTCGTGAGAAGAGTTGATGTGCAGTAGCAGCGACAGTGGAAACTTGGTATTTCGAATCTGTTCGTAGTGATTCGGGCCTTTGTGTGCGAAAGAATCTCCCCTTTTGGAAATCACAGGTTGATAGAGGTGTATGATGATAGGAGTGTTGCTTTTCAGAAAATGGTGCCGAGCATCAGGAAATGGTCGAACGGACATCCTTGGTGGTGGTGGTGGTGGTGGTGGTGGTGGTGGTGGTGGTGGTGGTGATGGTGGGGGTAGCGGCGGTGGCGGCGGCGACGGTGGTGGTGGTGGCGGCGGCATCAGCGTGATCGTACTGATCAGCATGTTTAATGTGTTCTTAAGTATAACATCCATCCATGGCACTTGAATCATGGCAATTTTCAGTTTAGTTTTCACAAAATAGGCCAAAATCAGGGACAGCACGAATGAACATTCGTGTTTTGCAGAGCCTGATAAGGCAGAGTTTAGATGTTATGCTCTCACCTGTGACACCGCCCGTTAAACAAAAGTTGATATTCGATACAAAAATATAGGATGCTGCAGTTTAATTTGTTAATTGGGAAAGGAACGTGTTGCTGAGTAAAACGTCACAACCAACCAATTCAGTCAAATACTGGAGTTTAAGATCACTTTGTTTTGCTCATAACCTATCCCCTTCAATGTAGCCCGTGATACAGCTTCTGACGGTTACTGTACGCACGCAGTAGTGCTTGGCACTTTGTTCCCGCTTTTCTTATGAAGCACAAGAAAAATCTGCGAAGCTTCCACAAAAGATCGAAATGGTCGAATATCACCCCATAATTTTCACTTGTTCTTAGTCACGTAACTGTGATTAAGCAAAACGAATGCGTCGCCATAAAATGTAGTCCTTTAAGCGTAATTTCACTCATCTTGTGGCAAGATTCGTCCTCAGAAATTTTTAACTCTGTTTCTGTGAATATTACCTTTTACTTTTATAAGATGTTAGACTGCATATGAAATAGAAGTGCATGATCTTCCAAACCAGTGTAAGGATTATGAATGTAGAAGTAAACCACTGTTACAGATAATTCGTAATGAAGTGTGCCTTATGGTGGCTACTTTTATTAGTTTTAGAGATAAAATTAGTTTTGTTGGGCGGTAAATGTGTTATTTGAAAATAATTTTAATTTGAGCGGCCATGAATTGAAAACTTCATTTGCTCGCAGTGGATCGGTTAAATTATCTCGGTTTGATTTTGAGCTGTAGACTTCTTCGTCCCTTTGTCTGTGATCAGCGAAGCGACTCAGTTTGAGAAGTCGGTGGTGGCAATGGTATCAGATGACGCCAGTGAGATATGTACCTGCAGTAGGAAAACGTATCAAATGTTTGGTAAAATACTCATCGCTTGCCGTAACCTACAGGGTGATTGTCATATTCATGGCTAAAATATGAAATCGCTCAACCAGACTTCTCGCTTGGTTTACGAATAGATTGTAAGTTCAAAAAAAAAAAATTAACTCTTTACCCAAGCGTCGCACCATGTTGGCGTATAAGGAGTTGGGTGAAATGTCTACGCATACTTGTTCTGCGCTTGAGAGTGACGCGGTAGTGCCCTTTACACTGCAGCCTTTATAGTTTCCGAGAAAGACCTTCTGGCACCTATTGAACAAGTATCTGGATGATCTCCAGTTTGGTCTGAACGCGGTGGAGGAGCGAAAGTGTTCTTCCCTGTCAGGAATGTCCCTTCATTGTCTTAGTTATTCCAAACTCCGTTAACTGCCATATTGTATGTGGGTTGGTAAGTATTTTTATAACGGGGAATTGATATCCGCTTTCTGGACCCTGAAAGCCTTCTAAATTTCCATGCAGCCATTTGTCTTCTTAATGGATCATTTCGTCAGGGAAGGTGCTGAATCTAGTTACCATATCTTACGTCATCGTCTTTATCATGGAAATGAGTTTGTTTCTCCATTACTGTGTAAATTTGGCATCTTCCCCTCGAAGTAGAATACTACGCGCACTGCCGTCGGGAGCCACGATTGCAGGAATTGATTTGGCGTAGTTGCTTCGCTTTTACAAACACTACAAAGGCGAATGCCAGAACTTTGTTCGTCACTGATTGACACCACGTTAAGGACTTACGTTAGCGTATCAAGCTGTCAGTCAGGATGAACTTTAACCCATTCCCCTACGACTGTTCTTTTCCTACCCTCGCACTAGAGCCCTATTCATTTAAATGGAAAGTTTTTAAAAACCCGTCTTGCAAATCCTCAAATACCACAATCCGCCATTGGACGCGATCGTGTAATGATTTTATTCACCTGTCGTCTCCTTGTTGGTCTTCCCTAGTGTCCGTTATCTGCCGTCCTTGTCATATTTCGACACGATTTTAGATAATTTAAGAGCGTCCTTTTTCAGCCTCAGCGTTCGTGTTTCCCAGCCTTCCAAGTTCATGTTCATGTCGTCGCTTTGAATATTTCACGATTTGTGTTGGCAGCCTGCAGTCTTCGTTCGTTGGACCGTTTCATGTATTTAGTTCTGGATTTCTAACCTAAATTTGCAGTTTCTATTGTGATCGTTAACATTGTACCCCGACGTCAGTCATAATAAATTAATCTCGGCAGCACATGGTCGAGTTTTGTCACGTTGTATTTCCATGTATATAATTTTAGACTGCAATAAGTTTCCAGCTTTATAGATCCAGATTCATTCTTCAGGAGCGGACCTTCGTTCAACATGTCACGATGTTTTCCGGGGTGGTACCATTGCTCAGACTGTTAAACGCTATCCTGTTACTACGAGGGCCCGGTTTCAGTCCAGCTGGGATTTGTTGTGGACAAAATGACACTGGGACAGGTTTGTCTTGAGTACTTCGGTTTTCCCCTCTCAGTAATGGTCCACCATTTCTCCATACGCATTCATTCATCCATTACCGACGTTGTGTAACTTAGCAATTTACAGCGTCGTTAAATAACCCACTTAAAAAAATATCCTTTCTTTTGTAGAACGAAAAGAATTATTGTCATGTTGATAAGAGCTCGTCACTGGACCTGAGCCAGTTGAAAACAGTCTATACGCTAAGATGCACTTTAGTATTATCCTCGAGTTTACTTTTCGGGTTCGAAGTGTCTCTTCCATTAACATAATCCGTCCTTTGGCTATAAGTACAACAGCCAGTGACTGATGGAATTCCGCCTTAGCCCCAGCTCCAGCAGCCCAATAATGAAATTTCCTTCAGTTTAATATGAACAATTACTTCCCACTTGTACCCCTAATATCCCAGTTCGCATATATCTTACGAAGTAGGTGGTAATGCAGTATTTACGGAAGCCATCCCGCTGTGTTTACCACTTAAACGCTATATTTCTGTATTTGTATTCCTGATGATGCTCTCAATTAGACCGAAACGTGTAGTGTATTTGTAAGACACTGGATGAAGTGTATAAATTTTATGTTGTCTTATATATAGCGTCTGGGTGGTAATACTGCTGACATCGAGGTAGTTCTGGAGGAACTATGAATGTTGTAACATCTGTATAAAGCCATGTTTCTGTAGTCGCCCGAACACTCGATGTAGGCTTTGGTGTAATCCATTGAACGAGGTTCTAAAGTTCTGTAACGCCGCCGCGTGCTAATTCAGTTTGGAAATGGACGATCTGTTGAGTTACTTGCAGTTAATCTTGTAATCTTCGACGTCAGACGTAAATTTTAGTGCGAAGTTGTCATTAATTTAAAGCATTTCTTGCAGCCAAGTTTGTAGTAAGCGTAACTCCGTTCGGCTGCTGTTTTTTGTTGCAGTTGAGTCCCGGTTATCCGACTTGGACGGAATAGATGATCGGATTACCGATGATGCGGGGGGAGGGGTCAAATCGAAAATTTAATGGCGGTGCAGTGTAGATACAGATTTTGTTTATTAGTAAGAATTCTGCAGTGCTATGGCAGCAGTATAAAACGCGCTGACAGAAGAAGTAGCAGTGAGTGTGGTAGTGGGATGGGAGATTAAGTATTCGCATCCAGCACGAGATCGTAAATAGCACGTCGTATGGCTGTGTCGGATATTCGGTTCTCTGTTGTCGTTACCTGTTATTGTGTGGTTAGTTTAAAGTTGCTGTCGGTTGCTCAGCTATATTTTGCCTATTTATTACTGAATAATTAATTGTAAAGTTTATAGAAGGCTGCGGTCTTGATCTGTTTGTATCTGGACATTTGCGTGGAGGGACTGCATAATAGTACGGTGTACCTCAGTGTGTCTAGCCGATTTCCGAGTCGAGACCAGAACGCCCCTTCCTTGAGGCGGAGAAGGATTGCTGACGTGCGACAGACTGGTTGTGTTGCGACTTTGTTAGTCTTGAATTTGCTTGTCGTAGTTGATGAAAAGGGTCAGCAGGTTCGAAACTTTGTTCACATGTTGTGTGCTGTCCTTGTAGTACAACATCTTGTCTTCTAATTTGATAAGATTTTATCGTCAAAGACAGTTTTTGTGTGTATGTGTGTGTGTGCTTGTGTGTGTGTGTGTGTGTGTAGGCCTGCAAGAAATGTGTGAGAGCAGGGATACCGTAATGAATAGAGTCGTTGTTCAATTCCCGCTAGGGGCAAAGGGATATTTTTCTTCTCGTAAGCATCCAGACCGCTTATGGACCCCCCCCCCACCTCCCACCCCGGCGTCCGGCTCGTAGGGTAAAGGGGCTGGGAGGTTAACTGACAACTAATCTCCGTCTAGTACTGGGGTTAAGAATGAAGGGAGCAATATCTCCACTCTTCTATATTTATTCATGGCGTGTATGCGGTCAAATTTACATTTACACAGGAAATATGTTGTGCTTATAGAATGTAATTCTATATTACTACACTAAATAAAGGAAGGCTGTAGATAATACACTCAGCTTCACAGGCACAGAAATTCGCTTACGTATGCTTGTGTGTGATGTTTTTGTCCGCTGTTGAACATTACCAGACAATGGAATCAACCACGTATAAGTACAGTAAGCTAACAAAAGGCTTGAGCAGTTAAGAAATCTTGTATTAGTACTGTTTTTCCGAATGAGAGTTATTCTCCTTGTCTTTGATTAGCGTATTGCTTCTCGAGGACCTGCCGTACCAGTGGACATTCTTTTGAACAGCCTATATTGTGACACCATTTGTTTGGTGAATGAGACTTACGTACAGAAAGCAATAAAAGTGTATGTCTTGCAGTGGCAGCTGGAACTAAGGCAGGTTATGTTTTGACAGCTCCTACGCTGTTGAGTTTCTCTCGAGGCGTGGATATAAAGTGCTAGGCTTTGGAGTGTGTGTGTGTGTGTGTGTGTGTGTATGTGTGTGGAGACCTGATAAAAACTGTTTTTGTAAGCGTGATCGTGGTATCTGATGAGTAAGGATCGTAGCAGTTGGTATTGCGGCCTCAAAAAGCACATGGCACCGTCCTGAGATCGTGGATGGTTGTGGAGAAGTGGCCGGATCGCTGATATGAAATACAGCCTTTCCGTTGCTAGAGGTAAGTCAACTATAAACCAAGTAACTTTGTAACTCGACCACTGCACGTAAACTCAAAATTCTTTACTGACAATAAGACATTTGTATGAACTCACGCAGCTTACAGCTACAAATTAATTGGATTTGGATATATATATAAAATAACCCCAGCTTGTGGCTCAATGTTTGTTATTTAGTAATTATTACTCCGACATGTTTCGGCCTCAATTGTTAGCCTTCTTCAGGGAGCTCGTGGTTTTCTTTCGGTGTGTTGTGCAGCTTGTGTGTCAACATATTTGGTAGCAGTTTACATTATGCTTAAAGTTATAATTAAAATTAAAACATTAAAATCCTGAAAATCAGTTTTTTCAATATAAAATTAGATTGTACAATACAATATAAAATTATATTATGTAGACACAGATGTAATATAGTTGCACGGAACATGCACGGTATTGAAACTTGGAGATAATTGAAGTCTTCTGCGATGTGACGCCGTGTCGACTGGCCTTGGGCTACTTCACTCTGAAGATGAAGGCACCGCACTTCTAAACGTCTGTAACTGTTTACCAGTCGAGACGGCGTGACATCGTAGAAGACTTGAATCTTCAGCAACAGCGCTGTGAGAACGGGATATCTCGTGCATAGAGTAGGCCTGCAACTGTTCGTCAAATGGGCCAGTTTTTTTGACAGCGTAAATGGCGAGTTTGTACCCGCCATGTGACAGTAAACTGAAGCAGATCAGTGTTTTTGCCGGAAAAACTGCATTTTTTCATAAGTATAATCTTAAAAATAGACGCAGTTGTGCAACTATTTACCGCAAACTTTGGCCTTCTCTCCGCGTTGTACAAACCACTGAAGCTGCGTGGGTGTGTGATCATGTGAGATTTGTGGAGAGTGTGTGAAATATCTGCGAACCGCTGGACTGTCCGTTGCCTGACATCAAGCTAGCCAGCAGCATGGCGTGAAGAATCAATACGGACGGCCCTCTTATATCGTAGCGGGGCCTTTCCTTAGCTGTGCCCAGTTGCCCAGACGTTCCATGTGCTGTTGTATTTACGTTCCTACTGAGGGACTTCAACACAGCAACAGCACAAACGTCACTGTAGTGGTGGCGATTCGTGAGGTATCCGGTTCTCATCTCGTAGGATTTACTGAGCATAGTCAGCGTGTTTTAGGTTTTCGTCGAGTCTTTCCAGGGGATTGCTGGGGTAGTCTTCATTTGGGTTATTTGACGATGCTTTCTGAACAAATGTAGTGTATATAGCATTAATGCAGTAGCTGTTTAGCAGGGACGGGAATGAAGCGGTCGCAGCCTCTTTGAAGGCATTGTTTCGGTATATTGCTGTAAAAATTTAGGGAACGCACGATAAAACCTGTGAGGATTGTATTTTCCCAGATCGACATTAGAAATCGCGACATCCCGAAGAAAAGCAGGGGCGTTACTGTCATCCTATACACCTTCTTGGAGCCTCTAGCCACCTTTCATTATCACTTACCCAACTAATTTTTTTCTTTCTTAGTCTTGACCTCTGTATACCTGCTCACTATAGGTGTAGAGGATATGGTTGCCCTTTATAACAGTGACACACACACTCGTTAGGACTCCTCTGGAAGAGGGATCAGCCCGTCACGGAGACTTTTACCTGACAACACACAACATTCACAAGAGACAGAGATCCAGACACCTGGCGGAAATCGAACCCGCAGTCCCAGCAAGCGAGCAGTCGCAGACCCACGCCTTAGACCTCGTAGCTACCGGGTTCGGCCTCATTTAATTTCACTTTGAGTAGAATTACATTTGAAACGTCGTTGTTAAATTACCCATGGATCGATCGCACAGTGAACATGAGAGTCAAAAGATATGGCTAAACTAATTAGCACATCATTAGCGTGTTTGACTTATATTTTGCAGGCACTTGTTCGAATCCCTCCCTGCGGTCCAGGTAACTGGGGCGAGATTTGCCGTGACACTGCACAGTCTTCCCATGAAACTTCTGCGATACGTCATGTTGTCACGTGTGTGTCAGTGCTACCTTTAACACTCATGTACGTTGTCTGAAATATGTCCATTATATGCCTGTACGGCGAATTGTGTACTTTGTTTTATATCCTTGCTCAGGTTATCGGTTGTGTTTGTGATAGAGCTGTTATGAATTTTTCATTTTTGGTATTAGTGATGGCGGTTGAGATCGATCAAGGAACCTCTCGCCTACACCAGCTTAGTACGCTTCTATCATCCTGGTGCCCATAGTGCACAATGCTGTTAAATCCAGAGAGCTCCATATTCGATCCCAGCCGCTGCCACGACTATTAATATTCAAATGAAGATCAGACGAGTTTATAAAACGTCGCTTATACCAAATACAACTCTGTCGAGTGTGCCTGGCCTAATAACAATAGTAGGTCTGTAATTCAGTACTTGTCACAAACCTTTGCCGAGTCAGTGACTGACTGCGTTGTAACAAAGTGCTAATGACGCCAACAACCGATGTGATTTGAGAAAAGCCATCTTGTAATGTATTGTGTCAACAGGTTCAGTTGTGTCGCTTGTGTAAGCACAATGTGATATTCCATTCCTCACCTTTTGTCTGTGACACATGCTGTTTTCAGCGATACGACAGTTATATCGACTCCGATGTACCAAATTTTACTGCACTGAGTGCTAACTGCTGATGTGTGCGATTTATTGAACAACGCCATCAGTTGCCGACATTTTAATATTTTGGTGGTAAATTAATGAAATGTGGGTACAGAGGATCGGCTGGAATCGTGTATGTACAGGCAGTAAAAGGTAAAGTGCACCCTTATACAGGCACTGAGGCCGTACGGCCCATAGGGGGAGTAGAGGTATAGCTCTACCCTTTCTTGACCACGGCACTAGAAGGGGGTGAGGGGTCAGCGTCACGCCCCGGCCGCCCTTTACCCCCGGGAAAGACCCGGTACCCATTGTACAGGGGACTGGGTGAGCCCCAGGACCGGTCTTGACAGGTGCGGAAAATCTCGCCCCCCCCCCGAATTCGATCCCCGGACCGTCCAGCCCGTAGCCAGTCGTTATACCGTCTACGCTACCCGGCCCACTAGTCATATGTGTACTTAGTTTAAAAACACCAAAGTACTCGGAGAAAAACCTAGTTCCACTTCGTCCACTAAAAATCCAACATGGGCTAGCTTGGAATCGAACCCGGGTCTCCGCAGTGAGAGGCCTGCGATTGAGCCATGGCACAGCCAGCGTGTTCTGTAGTAAGGGCGCATCTGTCTGGCGATGTTGTGTTGTACAGTGTTTCTGGATGGCGGTTTCGTGTCTGTTGTTTGAATTGCAAATTTGGAATATGGCTGAAGCTTGCAAATTTGGAATATTGCTGAAGCAGCCTTTTCATGTTGCGATCATGTCGTCAATACGAACTGCCACGTGTGTGACGGTCACAGGATCCTACTCTGCATAAGTTTCCCATTTCAGCTCTTAGCACCGTGAACCAAGCAGGTGAACCGTATCAAAACAAGCCGTTAGTGTGAAGGTGTCGCAGTATCTGATGGACATGTGTAAACGAAGAAACAGCGGCGTGAAGAACGTGTTTTAGCACTTCTTGTTTGCAAAGTACATTTTGAACTGCTGCAGCAAATACGCTGCACTGTACTAACAATCTATACTTACATTTCAGCACTGTAGGGCTTCAGAAGACGGGCCTGCTTCCTTCTTCAGGAACGAAGCACCTAATCTGGTGACCCCCTTACATCCAGCTATTCTCGGTATATTCTCAGTATAATAGTCTGTTTTTGAAAGCTGATACTTATTTACTCAGTGAGTTCCTCGGCTAATGTGGCAACGAAAGCTTGAACAGTGGAATCCGCCGCTGGACCTTACTCTGATCAACCTACTGTAGTTCTAATTTTAATATTATGCTTATGTTTAAGCCTATTTCTTCCTAGTCGCGTTTTCCCTTCAGGTTTTTGACTAGAATTCCAGAAGTACCTTTACCCTGGATAACAAGAAAGCGTTTTGTCATGTTAGCCTGGTTGGTATGGCGAAGTGGATCGTTGTTTGTTAGGTGCTGGCCCTGAGGCTCTTCTTTGCAAAGAAAAGTAACTTTTAATTTTCTTTCGAGAAATCAGCGTGTGTGAACCTGAGCTTGGTGTTGCAGTCACCTGATAGAGTGTTTTGCCGGAACGCTGTTTTGCGAGTCGTAGATGAACTCCCCAAATAATGTCAGAGATCATGACCGATGACCTATCGTGGGAGGGAAGAGGTGGTAGTAGGTAATAGTTTCATCTTCGCTGCGGGAGTTACAAAAAGTGGTGGGACAGAAGCTGTCGAAACACACATATTGCACGGCACAGTAAACAGTAACATGGCGTTTGTATGTGACAGAACAGTGAAAAAACGGACTGCTCTGTCACGTAAATCGATCAATAACCATAGAACATACGGGTTGAAATTTCTTGACGCCCTTAACGGTCTGTGACTCACGGAGGCTATTTTTCAGGAAGTTGACATGTCCCCGACAGACTTTTTGTAAAGAATTCGTGTACCGAATTGCATGAATATCGGACAGACGGTTTATTCCCTGCTACTAGATCACAGGCATTCGGACGGACGGGGTCTCCTCATAAGGCGTTCTTTTCTTTGTTCGTACAATTCGTATTCACTTAGCATTAATACCATCAAGCCACGCAGTCTTCGTACAGTTGTATTTCTTCCAGCAGCCTGTAGTTCTTGCGTTACAAAGATATCATTTCGGCACCTACGCTTCTTTCTTAATTTTCTTGAAATGTTTGTTCTCGAAATATAGGGCAGTTATCGTGCCGATCAGTCTTCCGTTCTGGTATTTTTCGTTCTTAGTTATTTTACTTCACTCTGTGAGTACGTGTTATCCCTTCATAGTACATGAACTGCCGTTCGAGTTGTCGTGGATGTTTTCGTAAAATTTTCTTTTTATTGACGATGCGCTGTTTTAAATGATAATCATATTGTTTTTGTTCTGATGGTATTTTTGTAGTTATTTACGCTTCCTTTTTTACTGTGTACTTTATCGCTATTCTGTTCTGCTTCTTTTGTCTTTTCATTCCAGACTTATGAGTCTGTTTCTCGACGATATTTTGTCTTATATTATTTTTCCATTCAGTCTCAACTTTTACTGTAGCTTCAACTTCACAAATTTCTCGGCGAATAGTGGGAGCGGCAGGCTGTGTATCGAGATAGCAGTACACAGAATTCACAACGCAGTCGTTCTGTTTCATTTGTACATCAATTAAAACTTCTTTTCTCTTCAGATGAGTTTTATTTCACGTACGCTGTGATCTAACTGTCGCCTGTGTTCACATACACGTCTGTTGTTTACGGTAATATGTTACCCCATATATCCTTCCTTGTTCTGGTTTTCGTTCAGTGTGCAACACATCTAACTACTTTTTTTGACGTTTTGCTGACCGTGCATTTCAGTCTATTTGTCTCAGTATTTAACCAACTTGATGCACAAAATTTTTTCACAATAAGTTCTATTTCATGCCTCTGCATGTTTCGAGCACATGTGCTCATCATCAGGAGGTCAAAATTGCATTACAAATTTTGTGAATCAAGTTGGTTAAATACTGAGATAAATATCTAACTGCGTTCAGAATAACGTTAGAGACTTTCATGACTTCCCCTGGCAAGTTGGCCCCAAGTGGCATTTCCTGTGACTTCTTTGTATTCGGGAGTGTCCCTTTCAAATTTCGGCCAGGCCAGGTCTCCGAGTATCCTGATTGAGGGGTTTTCTGATTTTTGTGCGTTCCTTCAGACAAATTCCAGGATAATTGCATTAATTACGCCGCAGTCGCTTTCTTCGGCAGCCTTTCCAATTAATTATTCGCCCGCATCCTGTCATATTACATTACAAATCTGAGTTACATGATCGTTAGATAAACTGTAAATAAAAAATAAGTAGAGAAGTCCATGATTTCCATGCAATAAACTCCGATATTTTACTGACCCTTTATAGCCTAGGTGCCAACCCGCTGCCCACTGGCTTGTGTTATGCGGTCCGCTGTCACATTTGGAAATTATGTATATTATATATTTTATGATTACGTAACGATTACAGTATATGCATCATATACATGTAAAAAGCCCTCAGTAATTTAGGCTGTTAGGTGCACCAGGTTTTTTTTTTGTTGTGATTTCTACATGTGCGGCCCCATTATCACAACACAGTAACTGCTGGGGCCCTTTACAAATAAAGGTTTGGACGCTCTAGCTGTAAGGAATAGTGATAGCCTTATGTGCTGCCTGCCGTATCTTCAAACGTTTTCGCGTCTATTTTATGTTTGGTTTTCTTAAGATTCTTAAAATAAACCTCAGTGTCTTTCCTACATACTTTATATGATTAATCTATTAAACTTAAACTCGTAGGCGCGGTGCGTATTTTGCGCGATATTAACTGAATTCATAAGTGTTACGTGAGTGAGCTTCATGGTTTGAGGGTTAATATATTTCTGTAGAGTTTGTAGGCGTATTGCAGTAGACTGTGAGTTATTTAGGCTACATATTCGTGCAACGAACTTAACGCGTTGCGTGTCGGTCCAGCTGGACGGGAGGAACTTCGGACTCCTACTGTTCGTTCTGCGCAAACAACACACACACGCACACACATACACACACTACCTCTGAAAAAATACCTCGCTGGCCGAACAAAGTAAATGACAGATACAGAAACAGAGTGACAAAAAAAGTTCTGGAAAATACGAGTTACGTAATAGGCTTACTCCAAGTAGCAGTGGAACTTTCGTCCCTTTTGCATCGGTTCACAAAAGCAGCGGAAACTGAAGTAAGCTATCATCAGGCCATGTCTCTGTGTTCTATCCTGCCGTCGTTTGCAATTAAAATATCGGTACACAAACTTCGAGCTAGGAACATAAATAAGCACAAAGAATCTGATGCGGACGTGAGGCGCAATTTCCGTTTCATGCATTTGCATTTACGGGAATTTAAATAAGTCGATAACATGAAACAGTTAGCTCTAAAAATCTGTTTGGACAGAAAAAACAATCCTACGCTGCGTACATGAAGTAATGTTTATTTTAATTGACGGAATTTACATTGTGCTTTGTTTAGTTTACACCCATTTATCTAATTTGAGGAAAGTTTTTTTTTTGCGTTATTTCATTGGTGCTGTACTTGATTCTACCAGTCCGTTCTTCTTCTGTTTGGTTTAAGTCGGTCAGAAGCAACAGAACATGCAGTTGCGGTGGCTGTGCCTCTCAGAAATGAGGAGTCCGTATCTAGTTGAGAAGCTTAAGATCTTTTGAAGGCGGATATGCATGACACGAAAATTATTTGAATGGCCTCGTGCATAATTTTTAATTGTGAGTAAAAAGGTAAGGTAAAGTGCACCCTTGTACAGGCACTGAGGCTCTGTACAGGCCGTACGGCCCATAGGGGGAGTAGAGGTATAGCTCTACTCTTTCTTGACCACGCCACTAGAAGGAGGTGAGGGGTCAGCGTCACACCCCAGCCGCCCTTTACCCCCGGGAAAGACCCGGTACCCATTGTACGGGAGGCTGGTTGAGCCCTAGAGCCGGTCTGGACAGGTGCGGAAAATCTCGCCCCCGCCGGAATTCGATCCCCGGACCGTCCAGCCCATAGCCAGTCGCTATACTGACTGAGCTATTTCGGTCCACTTAATTGTGAGTGCTCAGTATAAATTATCTTTACGTCTCTTTAATGTTGATGTCACACAGATTCCTTAAGTTTTGTGTTTTAATTCGACATGATGCACGTGTGCTAATGTACACGTGTGGACTATTAATGTAAACTAAGCTATTGTCCAGTGCTGTTGTGCTACTGTGTCGTTTCGTACAGGTGAAAATATTTGGATGCAGTGGTTCATCTGTTTACCACTTTTAAGAGAATTTATCCCTGTTGTATTTCTAGTCCTCTCAGAGCACAGTAATTCATTAGAAATTTTCACTTACATATTTCGAGTTAAATGGCCATTACCAGGTTGTACACAAGAATAAAATAATAGATTTACACAATTTTTGCGGAATCGAGACCTAGAAACCTCTTTAATTTTTGGCAGAAATAACTTTATACTTTTTCTATATACACGTAGGCCAATCGTCCGAAGATGGGTCCATGTTACTGTCAAAAGTTACGATTCTTTTGTCCATTTGTCATGTGGGATCAATCCACGTTCGAGGCCCTGTGTAACACTTCATAAGGCCAAGTTGTATAACCATGTGATCACCATTTGTTAGATGTCCACGACTGCTTGTTCGATATACACCCTTCATGCCGGGAAAGATTCTCATTTATTGACATTTTACGTGAATTTTTCATTTTAGTCTTCCTCTCTCTTTGTTGTGTTATTAAATTCCTTGCCCCTGTTGGCGCTTATTGTAATCTGTAGTAAATTAGTTTGAACGAATTCATCCCGTTGTGTATTGATTCAGTATATTCACTTTATTAATATATATTCCAGTCAACGCAACTATATAATAAAAGCGTACGTTAAAGCGACAGGTTTCGACTTAAAAAGTCATCGTCAGGCTAAGCTAAGAACCATGAAGTTCTTTACAATGTGGCTGCACGCATTTGGGGTCCCAGATGGCTCACAGTTTGTGCTGTTATTCGTACAGTGTACATAACATGACTTATATCTATTGCATTATTGTGATTACATTAGGGTCAAGTACGTGACGTGTGCTATTTCCTGGGACCGTTGTTCACTGATTGGGCTTCTGGTTGTTATATCCGTTATGGTTGTATTGGTTATCCTGCTTTTAGTTTTCCGGTGGATGGGATGGGGGTGGGGGGTGTGCCTGTCCACTTGTTCTTTGTAGTCTGTTACTGCTTTCTGTTTTGGATCGGTTGCGTCTTGTCTAATTAGTTTTTTTATGAGACGGTTGCCGGCTTCTTCGTGCAGTAGTGTGCGGGCTTCTATCCCTGTGTAGCTTTCCCTTCCTGCGAAGATGAATGGCTTTTATTATATAGTTGTGTTGACTGAAATATATATTAATGAAGTGAATATGTGGTAAATTAATTTGTAAATGATCTTGTCTCCTCATAATGTATCTTCTTATTTTTCATAATTTTGTTCTCTTTGTTGTAGGTAAGTTCAACGCCTCTGCTCCGGTACTGTATTTGTGGCGTTTCAGCGTATCTCAAGTTGTCTTTGACTTTACTCGAAACAGAAGGTAAGTTGCTAACTGAAAACACCCGTATTGCATTCCGACCGCATTGCACGTGTGCAGTAGTCCATCTCCTTTCCGGTTTTTTTCCCCGAGTTCCGAACTTCTAAAACCAGTGAGTGCTGTGGCGTGGGTGAGCGCTCGGATGTTCCCCCGCGACTCAGTAATCGCCCCCCCCCCCCTCGGATAATTATTAGCGCAGTTACTCCGAGATCTCATAACACTGATTCAGAAAACTGCCTTCTGCCCGAAGAAAGGAATCTAGCCTGAAAGAATCCACGAAAAGTTTTCGTATTCTCTACATTTGGGGTCCCCCTGCGCCGCGGTTTCCGCGGAGGTCTCACCTCCACTGTCATGATTTCATGTTTCCTGTCACCAGTGGAGCTGGCCGCTCGAGGTCCAGATATCTTGAAACTGAATCTTCGTCCCTAACAAAGAGCACTCAAGAATCAGGATAAAACTGCGTATGATGATGACATGATGGCCGTAGAATTAATTTGCACGAAACGTTGATCATGATCACAATTTGGGGACGACCAAAAAACAGATGGCTACGTGGGGCGTTCACTCTGTTACCCCAGAGGCCCGGTTTCGATCACAGATCGGTCCGTATGGGATTTCTGATGGGCAAATGGCAAAAAATTGGGACTTGGTTTCCATATTGTGCAGACACCCCCCCCCCCTCCCGACTTACGCAGTAGTTAGGGTCTGGAAGATCCGACGGAAGTCGAATTTTGCGCCCGTCGCAGTTCATGATACTACATACGGTCAACTATATATGTACGTATAAGGGAGTCCGGTTGAAATCCAAGCTTCCACGCATTGGAATCTGACCGGCCGCAAAATGACCCCCCCGCCGCCTGTGTTATCGCCTAGCAGTATTCTTCCACCACCTGCGCCTCACCGTGCTTTCATTCCCGCAAGGAGAAATTCTGCGCTTATTTCAAAATAGCTTTTGCCCTTCTGGGTCGAAACATGTAGCTGCTTTTGCAAAACAAGATATTTGGTTTTTTAAATAAAACTAGCCGTGTTATACTGTGTGGTTTAATAGCTGGTATATTAATGAAACACAGCGAATGTCTGACATTAATTTTGCACAAATTACGAAGAAGGGTGTGATGTTGGTTATGGGTACACCACAGAGCTTTGTAATGCCAACTGAAATAGCTTATCTTTTATTGTAGCCGCGGAGTTGTGAAATCATATTGCTGTTAATGGCTCTTTCATAGTCGTGACTGGTTATAGGTATTAAAGTCCCGAAATATGGAACTTAATCGCTTCAAAACGTTCGGAATCAATGAACTATTATTTGGCAGCAATTTTTTTTATCGATGTCTGTGTGGCGGACATTAAATAATGACGCAGTAATGAGTACAGTATAGACATACATGACGAAAGCATACATTTCAAAGGGAAATATATATAGTAGTATGTAAAGGGATTCAAACCTGCTTGTTTACTGTTTTTTTTATTCCATTCAGGAATTTTATTTTTGCTTTGTTTCTGGCTTGAAAAATATTGTCTTGGATTTTGAAATTCCGAGAAAGCATTCGCGGTGGCCCTATATTTAAAATTTTAACCATAAGGTACAGTTCCATTGATTGACTGTTTTTGTGACGCAGAGAATTCCTGTGTGTCAGAACAAGCCACGATCGACTCAGATTGTTTCATTTGCTTTTTGTTATTCGCTGTCACTCGCCCATTGGACTCATTTTAATTTATGTAGCAGGGAATGGCTGTTAGTTGTAGGGACGCAAGCAGCATTACAGTATTGTGTGGTATCGAGGTTTCGGCAAAACAGCGTTGTGCTTTTCTGCGAAACTGTATGCGAAGTCACATTTAGAGCCTCTTGAGAGACAAGCACCTGACCATCGCTTTAAACTGTGATGGACGACTGGCTTTCGAAGTTCCCACGTATTGATTTTATTCCTTTCTACATCCGCATTTTGTGTTGTCTTCTCACAAAAATTGGTCTCTCTAACAAAATGGTTTACGAACTCTTTTTGAGCAAGAAGCGGGATGGAGGATGAAAGAAGCAACGTAAACTATGGTTTTATAAGTTGGAAGAGACCACGTTCAGGATTTACGTTTAGAAGGGAAGGTCACCCCAAAATGAATCTGAAAGATATAGGATGGACGAACTTGGGTCGGAATAGCGACCATTGGCGGTGATAAACCTTCGGGGTTTATAAGCGGAGCACGCTGTTTAGGCATATGACGAGGGTTATCTTTCCAAGAATTGTGATTTTTAAGATATGATTGTATTATTACACTGCAGTTGAATGCTGTAAGTCCTCCTATAGGGCGTGTCGTTGTGGAATTAGCCTGCTTCCCAGTGTGAATCCAAATCATGAAGCCAGTACCTGACAGTGGCTCTAAGGGGCTTTGCTGATTACCTTCTCTGCCATCAGACGCGGGCCTTCCGGTTGGTGTCATTCGTTTAACCCACGGATGTTTGTTGCGCGTCGAGGCTGCGTCTGTTTGTACACGATGTTGACCCTCTCTGACCGCCCGTCATATCACCCACGTTGCACTTCTCACCTTCGTGTCACGCTGCCCCACATCCTTGAAGGTGACTGTCGTAACGTATCATATGTTGGCATTACTGAACAGCATGCGAGTTTCCTGTTGAGTTTAAATTATGCTTCATATGCACCTGCAAAAATAAACAATCTTGGTATACATATCCCGGCTGCTGTTTGTTCATTCCTTAGGATATCTCTGCCCGGGCACTATACAGCCAGGTATCTTGTCACTCTCATCGTTGTACCAATCTGTAAGTACTGGTATTTGACTCTCAGACCCATGTGTAGGTAGTCATGTTGGTATACGTCAGGTTTGCCCTCTGGGGAGTAAGTATTGATGTTAGACGTTTTGTCTTTCAGTTTAGGCTGAAATTTTTAACAGGCGCGTATCCGATTAGGCGCCGACACGGTTGTAAGCCCACACATAAACGCAAGCACGAATGCACGCACTGTATCTCACTCAGACGCACCTAATGCGGATCCATAGCCAGTGTCCGATATAAGTCTTGTGTTATAAGAACGAAGACGATACCCAGAAAATTAACCCTTAACGTATGACACATTGTGTTCTCATCCCTACCTTTTAAATATCTAAAAAAAAAAAAAACAGTTCTAAGGATACGATTGTTCACGCGTGATACTCAGTTCTGACTCCATTTCTTTCGCCATCTATTTCTGATATTCTTTGACTTGTGACTCATACGGATAGAATGTTCTGTTGTGGAACCTTGTTTCGTTTTTTGCTGTATTCGTATAGTTTTGCCACCCTAAACAGTGTTAAATGACGTAATTATTGATGACAATGTGTAATATCCGTTAACATCTTGTTATCCACATCTGCATGAAAGTCGTGCGCTTTTGCAAGGTGTTGGTGTATTATTAAAATTTGTCGCATTGTGGACTTGTGTCAAGAGGCTTTTTTTTTTTTAGAAATATCGTACAGTGTGGTTCCTTATATCTGCCTAATTTTAAAAATGTAGCAGAGTTCAGTAACGCACCCACGTGTGGTATGGAGGCCCACCCTTATCCTTTACCTGTGTGTTACATTTAATTATGTTCCTCTGGTTACATCAGAAGCTGTGCAACAAAAATTACTATCTGTGGGTAATTTGTGACGGTTAAGCTGATAGTTTTCGTGCCATGCCATCTAAACTAGATGCTTACGAAGCGTAATACACTTGGAGCCCGCTTCGTAACTCTTGGCTGAGTTAAGTCGCTCTGTTGAGCATTACAGCTCTCGTATTTCTTCCTTAAGCTTTAGTGCTGTCTTCTCTGCATGGTGGTTTCTTTAAGTGATGAATCCTCATCCTGGAAACTTTTAATGGCATCAGGAGGGCAGTAAGAAGCAAGCATATAGTTAATGTCGTGTATTTTCAGTTGCGAGTTTCCTGTCCATACGCCAGTCTGTAGTGTCTGGCATATTACTTCGTGCCTGGGGGGGGGGGGGGGGGGGGGGAAGGATTCTTCCCCCCCCACCAACACACCCGGTCAACATCGGGTCCCTTGCACATATTCCCCCCCCC
>Ga0123354_10003644_pt1 | contig 21371 bp, 22 predicted proteins | sample TergutLab28metaG_2_FD_97872 | JGI IMG/M metagenome (GOLD analysis project Ga0123354, IMG submission 97872) | Labiotermes labralis P4 segment gut microbial communities from Petit-Saut dam, French Guiana - Lab288 P4 | ecosystem: Host-associated > Arthropoda: Insects > Digestive system > Gut ... | reverse complement strand
TTGTACGAAACAGCGGTCACCATGCTCAACAAAAAATTATCGATGCTCAAATATGCCGCCAATGGTGGCGCATAATTTGCTAACACAGAGCAACACCTCCACTTTTAAGACAGGAGTCTGTCATGGATATTTTCACCACCTTCGACATAGCCGCCTCGGGATTGAAGGCGCAGCAGACCAGGCTGAACACCATCAGCTCCAATTTGGCCAACGCCGAAACCACCTCGACCCCCGAGGGTGGTCCCTACAAAAAAAAATCCGTGGTGTTCCAGACCGAGCCAATTCCGTTTCAGCGGCAGCTCGCCGCCTCGATGCAAAACCAGCGGCATTCCGAGGGCGTCAAGGTCGCCAAGATCATCGAGGACAACAGTCCGCCCCAGCTCGTCTACGATCCCTCGCATCCGGACGCCAGGCCGGACGGGTACGTGGCGCTGCCCAACGTCAGCGTCTTCAAGGAAATAGTGGACATGATGTCCACCACCAGTTCCTATGAGGCCAACGCCACCACGATCAAATCGGCCAAGCGCATGGCCATGAAAGCCCTCGACATAGGGAGTTAACAGATGGAAGCGATAAACGCTATCGGCCCCCTGACCACTCCGGCCGTCTCAGCAGCCTCTCCGGCCCGCCAGGCGACGACCACCTTCGGCGACATCATCGGCGCCATAATGGCGGACACCAACCAGCAGCAGCAGAATGCCGACCTGGCCATCCAGCAACTCCATGGCGGCGGCGAGAAAAACCTGCACGAAGCCATGATCGCCATGGAAAAAGCGGATATTTCGCTGCGCTTTGCCGTTCAGATCCGCAACAAGGCCATTGACGCCTACCAGGAAATCATGCGGATGCAGGTGTGATCCGTTGAATATCGCGAAAGCCAGTTATACCAGGGCAACAATGAACGCAGGGAAGCACCGCCATGGCTGAACAACCAACGGACGCCACTTCGGCCTCGAAACTGAAAAGCGGCTGGCAGGCGCTGGCAGCGACCATAGTTGCCTGGCCCCTGCCCCGAAAAATAGCCCTGGCGGCCGCGACCGCCCTGACCTTGGGCATATTCGCCCTGATCATCATCCAGGCGCGCACTGCGGATTATCAGCTGCTGTACGGCAATCTTGCCGATCCCGACGCATCGGCGGTGATCAACTGGCTCAAAGGCCAGAACATCCCCTACCAACTCAACAACAACGGCCACAATATCCTCATTCCAGCCAAGGAGGTCCACGAATCCCGCCTGAGCCTGGCCTCACTCGGCCTGCCCCAGGGCGGCGGCGTTGGTTTTGAAATTTTCGACAAACAATCGTTCGCGCTCACCGATTTCGTCCAGAAAGTAAACTATTCCAGGGCATTGCAAGGAGAACTCTCCCGCACCATCGCTTCGCTCGGCCCGGTGGAAACCGCCCGCGTGCACCTTGCCCTGCCGGAGAAACGGCTGTTCAAGGATCAGCAACAGCCTGCCACGGCCTCGGTCATCATCAAACTCGCTCCGGGCAAACGCCTTAGCGAAACCCAGATCGAAGGCATCATCCACCTGGTGTCCAGTTCCATCGAGGGCCTGGATCCTCAGCGGGTGACGATTATCGACCAGAACGGCAACGTGCTGTCGCGGCTGGGCGAAAAGGGATTGCTCGGCGCTCTTTCCCCCGACATGCTGGAGTTCCAGATGCAAGTGGAACAACGGCTTGAAGACCGGGCCCAGGCCCTGCTCGACAAGTCGCTCGGCGCCAAGAACTCCATGGTGCGGGTCAGCGCCACCCTTGATTTCGCCAAGACCGAGAAAACCGAAGAGACCTTCGATCCCGAGGAACCGGTTGTTCGCAGCGAACAGGTCAACGAAGAAAAATCGGGCTCGGAAATCGTTGGCGGCGTTCCCGGGGTCCAGTCGAACCTGGAAGGCAACACCACCCAGATCGCCGGGGCCTCGGCGCCGACCAGCCGGTCGCAGCGAACCACCAACTATGAAATCAGCAAGGTGGTCTCGAAAACGGTCAACCCGATGGGCACGATCAGCAAGCTTTCGGTTTCGGTGCTGGTGGCCGACAAGGCCGTTCCGGCCAAGGATGGGGAAGCGGCCCGGACCGAAACCCGTTCGCCGGCCGAACTCAAGGCCTTGGAGACCATGGTGGCTTCGGCCCTGGGGCTGGACCGGCCCCGCGGCGACAAGATCGAGGTCACCTCCATGCCGTTCCTCGACACCGCCGACAGGGCTGACGGCGGCGGTGAAGGCGAAGCAGCGGCCAACCGGTTGTATCAGTACATGCCGCTCGTCCGCTACGGTCTCCTTGCCTTGGGCTGCCTGGCGCTCTATTTTCTCTTGATCAGGCCGCTGATGAAAACCTTGAGTCGCGACACCACCCAGCATTACAAAACCGTGGAACAGATGGAAGCGGAACAGGGCAGGGATGCGGCTGCTGGCCTCAAACCGGATGATGCGGACGTTCTGATCGGTGGGGCAGCCTACAAGGCCGCGATGGAATCGCCGCCGGTCGGCACCCTGGAGAAGGTGCGAAAAGGCGTGGAGAACGATCCGGTGTTCAGCGCCCATGTGGTCAAGGGATGGATTCATGAACAGAGATGAACAGCGCCTCAACCGTCTGGCGGTGATTGTTCGAACTGGTATCTTCTACGCAAACAACGGGATCCATGACAGCGGCAGATAAACTGACAGGTCTGAAAAAAGCGGCGATCCTGCTCATTTGCCTTGGCGAGGAAACGGCGACCAAACTGATGCGGGAATTGACCGACGAAGAGATTTTCAAGGTCACCCGGTGCATGGCGAACATCGATCATATTCCCGACGAGATCAAGATGCGGGTGCTGGAGGATTTCGAGCTGTGCGCCGAGAGCCAGGCCGGTCTGGTGGTCAAGGGCCAGGAATTCGCCAAGAAACTGATCGCAGGCTCCGGCAGCAAGAACCGCGAGACCCACCTGATGCGCCAGTTTGTCACTGGCACTGAAGCGCGTCCTCTGGAAACCATATCCAAAATGCACCCCGCCATGGTGGTCGAGCTGCTCGAACGCGAACACCCCCAGACCCTGGCCTTGGTCCTCTCGACCCAGACCACCGAGCATGCCGGCGCGATCATCGCCCACCTGCCCGAGGAAAAACGGGCCGATGTCATCCACCGCATCGCCACTCTGGACAAGGTCTCGCCGTTGGTCATCGACCGGATCGAGGAGGCGCTGAGCAAGGAGATCGGGATCGTAATCGGGGCGCAGGAACAGCGCCAGGTCGGGGGATTGAAGAAAGTGGTCGAGATTCTCGACAGCATGACCAACAACTTAGGTTCGGACATCCTGGATAATCTTGAGCAGGTTGATCCGGAAATGACCGACAACATCCGTAAGATGATGTTCACTTTCGAGGATCTGTGCGCTATGGACGGCCGCTCGATCCAGTTGATCCTGCGCGAGGTCAACAACGATTCGCTGACCCTGGCCCTGAAGACCGCCTCCGACGAGATCAAGGCCAAAATCTTTGCCAACATGTCCTCGCGCGCCGCGGATATGATCAATGACGATCTGGAAGCCATGGGTCCGGTCCGGCTCTCAGAGGTCGAGGCCATGCAGCAGACCATTGTCAAAATCGCCATGAAGCTCGAGGAAGAGGGCAAGCTGGTGTTGGGCAGCAAGGGTGGCGGCGATGAGTTCGTCTAAAGTTTTCAAGCTGGATCCCCTGTTCACCCCCACCACCCTGATCCGCCACAACATTGCCCTTCCCCGTGAAGAGAAGGCGCGCCCGGTCGAGGCGCTTGTTGCCGATGAGCCCACTGTTCAGGAAACCCTGCCCGAACCCGAGCTTCCCGAGCCGCCGCCTGAGGCGCTGAACGAACTGGAACACGCGCCGACGCTTGAGCCGGAACCAGCACCGCCCGCCATTGATATCGAGGCCATCCGCCAGGAGGCGTACAATCGCGGCATGGCCGACGTGGCGGCCCAACTTAAAATGGAACTGCGCCAGGCTGTCGCGGCCTTTGCCGCAGGTTGTCAAAAAAACGACAAGCTACGCGCAACCTTATTCCAGCGCAACCGCACCGAACTGACCAACCTGGTCATTCTGCTGACGGAAAAAATTCTGCGACAGGAGCTGGCCACCTCACGCAACGTCATCGCCGCCACCTTGGAAGCGGCTCTGGAACAGGCCATCGAGAGTGAGGAATTCTACGTGACCCTGCATCCCGACGATCTCGCCGTTGCCGAGGCCAATGCCCCTGAATTGATCGCCTCCATCCGCGGCCTCTCGCGCCTCGTCTTCAAGACCGACCCGAGCATGAGCCGGGGCGGGTGCCTGCTGGAGTCGGCGAGCTGCACGGTGGACGCCTCGATTGAACTCCAACTGGACAACACCAAGGAATTCCTCGAACAGCAACCTGTTTTCATTCCGCCTGCCGACAACGAATTCGAGGTGGTCTCCGGGGCGCCGGCCGGAGAAACGCCGTCTGAGGCGTAAACCCGGCCTGTCGCCATTGTCGGCGCCGCCTTTTTGAACCTTTCCGGCTCCTGCGCCCTGAAACCCGATGCCATTGCTCGCCGACCGCCTCAGCTCTTTTTCCCCCATCCAAACCTACGGCAAGGTGCACCGCATCGTTGGCCTGGTGGTCGAAGGGTCCTGCCCGCGCTCTTCCATCGGCTCCCTCTGCGAGATTACCCCGCTCCAGGAAGGCCCGCAGGTCCCAGCCGAAATTGTCGGCTACAGCAACAACCGGGCGTTGTTGATGCCCCTGGGCGAGCTGCGCGGCCTGGGGCCGGGCAGCCGCATCCTGGTCAAAAAGGAGCAGGCCGCCATCAACGTCGGCGACGCTTTGCTGGGCCGGGTGCTCGACGGCATGGGATTCCCCCTCGATCAGGGCCCCCCCATGTTCCTGCCCCATGAAAAACCGCTGTATTCCCTGCCCCCCGACCCGATGCGGCGGGACGCCATCAACCAGCCGCTCGATCTTGGCATCCGGGCCATCAACGGGTTGCTCACCTGCGGCATCGGCCAGCGCATGGGCATCATGGCCGGCTCCGGGGTGGGAAAAAGCGTGCTGCTGGGGATGATGGCCAAATTCGCCAAGGCAGATGTCAACGTCATTGCCCTGATCGGCGAGCGCGGCCGCGAGGTCAAAGAGTTCATCGAACGCGACCTGGGTCTGGAGGGCCTGGCGCATTCGGTGATCATCGCCGTCACCTCGGACCAGTCGCCGCTGCTCAGGATGCGCGGGGCCTTTGTGGCCACCGCTATTGCCGAATATTTCTGTCAACAGGGCAAGAACGTGCTGCTGATGATGGATTCGATCACCCGGTTTGCCATGGCCATGCGCGAGATCGGTCTGTCCATCGGTGAACCGCCGACCACCAAAGGCTATACGCCGAGCGTGTTCGCCACCTTGCCCAAACTGCTGGAGAGGGCCGGCAATTTCCAAGACCAGGGCTCGATCACCGGCCTGTACACCGTGCTGGTCGACGGCGACGACCTGACCGAGCCGGTCGCCGATTCGGTCCGCTCGATCCTGGATGGCCACATTGTCTTGTCGCGCGCCATTGCCGCCAAGAACCATTATCCCGCCATTGACGTGATGCTCTCCACCAGTCGCGTCATGCGCGACATCACCACCCACCGGCATCAGGAGCTGGCCGGCAAGACCCGCAGCGTCCTGGCCGTGTACCGGGAATCAGAAGACCTGATCAACATCGGCGCCTATGCCGCGGGCAGCAACAAGAAAATCGACTATGCCATTGCCCGGATCGATGCCATCAACGCCTTCCTCACCCAAGGATACGAAGAATCCTGCCCCCTCGAGGATACCCTCACCGCCATGGGGGAATTGGTCAGCGACCGCCAGGACGCCGACCGGCGTCAGGTAGGCCGCAAGAAGGGATTTGACCGCAGAAGAACCGATCAGGGCGAGGAGGGCGACGAATGAAGCCGTTTTCCATGCATGCGGTGGTCAAATACCGTCAGCAGCTTGAAGATACGGCGCGCCAATCCATGTATCACGCCCTGGAAACCGAGGCGCGACTTCAGGAAGCGCTGTTGCGGACCGAAAAGGAATTAGCGGAGTTGTACGCCGATTTGCGGCAAGAACAGGAACAGGGCACCACGGTGGACCGGCTGCGCCTGTTCGAATCCCGGATCGACCTGGTGCGTCGGGAACTTGAGACGCGCCAAAACGAACTCATCAAACAACAGGCCCTGGTGGCCAAGAGACGACAGATGCTGGTGAAAAGGAGCAAGGACAAGAAAATCATCGAAAAGCTGCGGGAACAGCAGAATGCCGCCTATGCCGTGTTTCTGGAAAAGAAACAGTTGGCCATGCTCGATGAAATCGCCGTGCTTTCCTATGAGCGCAACCAACGTTGACGTCTGTCGCTGACGCCATCCTTGCCCGCAACATAGTTCGGAGCGGACCATGAACACATACAAAAAATTCTTTCTTGCCGGCTTGATCCTCCTCTCTCTCCTGTGGCCGGCGCTCGCCGAGCAACAAGATCCGCCCCCGGCGCCCCAGCCCGCCCGGGAGCAGCAATACGGCTCAGTGGAAGAGCGGCGGATCATGGAGAGCCTCCAGGCCAAAGGCGTACCTTTCGCCCGTGAGCGGGAGGAGCTGGACAACAAGAAAAAGGAGCTAAAGAGACTGGAAGTTGAGGTCGATAAGAAAATTGAAGAACTCAACCAGCTCCGGGTTCGAATTGAAAAACTTCTGGAACAGAAGGACATTGAGGAGCAAAAACGAATTGGAGAACTCGCCAAGATGTACGAAAAGATGAGCGCCGAGAAGGCTGCCGCGGCTTTGGCCGTAATGGATCAGGAACTGGCGATCTCCATCCTCGGCAGAATGAAGACCAAATCCGCCGCCAGAATTCTCAACAATCTGGATCGGGAGAAGGCGGCCAAACTGACCATCGCTTTTTCCACCACGGATACTCGATAATGCCTATGCCAGCACTTGCAATCGTCTCCCCCGACCTGTTGGCCCCCGCCGCGCCCAAATCAGCGCCATCACCCAACACGGGCAACGAGGGCTTCGCTTCCCACCTGAAAAACGCGAGCGGCCAACAGGCCGCCGCATCGACCTCCCCGGCCGGCGCCGCCCAGAAGCATCCACGCGGTCCCCGTACCCATGACGCGCCCCAGCCTCAGGGAGCGAAAAAAATCAACTCGCCTCAACTCAAGGGCGCCTCAGCAGGCGTCCCTGCCGTACCCGCCAACCCGAACGGTGAGGCCAGCACGGCGGCGCAGCATCCGGAACCGGCCGTTCAGGTCGACGCCAAGACCGATACGGCCCTGCAGGAGAGCATGCAGGTCAATCCGCTGACCATCGGCCTGCAGCATCGCGAATCGGTCGTGGGGCGGCTGCTGGCCGACCTGACCACCAGCGTCACAGCCGGAACCGGCCATGATCCGCGCGCCAATATTTCGACACAGACTCCACAACTCACTGTTCAGCAGTCAACCCTTCAGATGACCGGCCAACAGGCGAACCAGCAGCCAGCCCCCCAATCGACTCCGGTCCAGTTGACCGGCGAATCGGCTGGCGCTGCTGCCCCGGCCGCGACGCCCGCCATCGAGACTCCGGCCGTCAAGACGCCGGTCATCAAAATGCCGGCCGTCAAGATGCCGGCCAACCAGGCCACAGCCGCACCTGCTGCCGACGCGGACGCGCCTGTCGTCCACAGAGCCAATCCCGGCGCGCCGGCGGCCACGACCGCCGCCATAGCCTCCGTAATCGCCGGTTTGACGGCCAATCAAGCGACACCAGCCGCGAAACAGCCGCAGATGACCATTACCGTTGCCGCCGCCGGCCCGCAGGCGACCGAATCCGCTGACGCCGCGGCGCTTGCGCCTTCCGCTCCCGCCGCCACTGCCCCGGCCGCAGCTCCCGCTCCAGATGCCCAGGCGCAAGCCGCTGCCTCTATGGTCGTCCAGAACGAGTACGGCCAGATCATCACCATCCACCAAGGCAAGCACCGCGAGGAAAAAGGCGAAGACGACTCTTTCGCATCGACCACGACCACATCTGAAAAGCAGCCGATCGATGTGAACGGCAATTACATCCGCTCCCATCTGCCCAAGGATCACGCCGACAACGCGACGAAATCGGAGAAAGATTCCCAGACCGACAGCGCTTCGCAGGCTGCCAAGCAGCAGGAGCAAGCTCCCGCTGCCGAGGCAGTGAAACCCGCTGCCGCCGGCGAGCAGCCCAGCCCCCAGAAGACCGAACCGGTCATGAACCAGGAACCTGTCCAGCTCGCCGCGGCCATCCAGCCGCAGAGCACAGGACAGTCAACTTCCGTCAGCACTCCGATCGCCTCGGTCGCCATGCATCTGCCCTCCGGCATGACCGTGCCCGACGGCACGGTTGTCGACCAGATGATCGCCCATTTCTCGGCCAACAAGCTGATGGGGGACAGTACGATCAATCTCCGTCTCTATCCGGAAGAGCTGGGCGAGCTAAGAATGGAAATCAAGGTGGCTCAGGATAACATCAAGGCGCACATCGTGGTCCAGAACCCCCAGGCCCAGGAAATGATCGACCGCAATCTGCCCCGGCTCCGGGAGGCCCTAGAGCAACATGGCTTGCAGTTGCAGCAGGTGGAAGTGTTGGTTGGGGCCCATGGCCAGACCGGCGGCGAGCGCTTCCAAGAAAACAACGCCTGGCGGCAACAGGCTTCCTCTCCGGGTAGCCACGTCAACAACCAATCCGATTTTACTCAGGAAATTGAAGAGATCGCCGGCGACGACAGCACCACCGGCACTCTCAGCGTCCTCGTCTGAGGCAGGAGGTAGAGTATGGCAGTAATCGATTCAACCAACAGCGCCACCGCAGCCGCAAGCGCTCTGAGCACGACTCAGAAGTCAAAGACCAGCGCGCTCGGCCAGGATCAGTTCCTCACCCTGCTGGTGGCTCAATTGCAAAACCAGGACCCGCTCAACCCGACCGATCCCACCGAATTCACCTCGCAGCTGGCCCAGTACAGTCAACTGGAACAACTGTTCAGTCTCAACGATTCGATGGATCGACTGACCGCAGCGACCTACAGTTCCCAACTGTACGGAGTGCTGGGCATGATCGGCCAGGACGTGGTGGTGGAGAACGACCAATTCGTGATTGGCGACAACCCGGTGCAGATCGGCTACAGGATCGACGGCAACGTGACCGAGGCCAGCCTGGTGATCAAAAACAGTTCCGGCCAAGTCGTGAACACGCTCAATGCGTCCGACCTTGGCGCAGGCAATCATTTCCTGACCTGGGACGGCAAGGACAGCGCGGGCAACACCATGGCCCCAGGAACCTATTCGATCGCCATCAACGCCAAAGGCGCGGGCGGCACAAGCGCCTCGCTCACGCCTCTGGTGCGGTCCCAGGTCACTGGCATCGATTTAAGCGGCACCGAGGCGAAAATCGTCACCGCCTTGGGAGATTTCAGACTTTCCTCCGTATACGGGGCGTACACCAACCAGAAGAACACGACCGGCAACAGTTCCGGTTGATCCCGACCAATGGCCGGCGGCCCCCATGCCCCGGCACTCATCCAGACCCCCAACGGACGGGCGGTCTGCAACACATACCATCATCTTTGAGCAACGGACGGCGCGGGGATAGTTGAGAAGAGCGGCCAAAGGGTTCCCATTCGGCCGGCGACTCCTCTCCATAAGGCGATATTCACCGATTTTCACACCCACGCAGGAGGTTGTTATGGGCATTCAGAGTGCAATGTACAGCGGCGTCACTGGTCTTAACATCAATTCCCAGGCGATGAGCGTCATCGGCAACAACCTGGCCAACACCAACACCATAGGATACAAGAGCTCGCGCACCATTTTCTCCGATCTTTTATCGAGCAGCATCTACGGCTCCGGCGGCCAGTCCCAGGTGGGCCGAGGCGTCGGCCTTTCCATCGTCGATTCCATCTACAGCCAGGGCACCTTCGAAAGCACCGCGTCCGGCACCGATGTCGCCATCGAGGGCAACGGCTTTTTCGTGCTCAAGGAACCGGGCAACGACATCCCCTTCTACAGCCGGGCCGGCTCCTTCCGGTTCGATCAAAACGGCTATCTGGTCACCCCGGAAGGTCTGCGCGTCCAAGGCAAGGCGTTTGACCCCGTGAACAACAGCGAATTGCTCCCCAACGATCCCACGGACATCAGGGTAGCCAATATCGGCCTGCTGGGCGCCGCTCCCACTACCGAGATAACCTTCAGCACCAACCTGAACGAAAACTCGGCAGTTATCGACCCGGCAACCTATCCGGTCATTGATCCCCTGGTCAGAGCCAGCTACACCTATTCGGTCTCAAGCATACTCTATGACTCTTTAGGGCAAGAGCACCTACTCACCGCCTACTGGCGCCTGGTTGACGATTTCACCAACACCTGGGAGGCCGCCTACAGCGTCGACAACGACACCACCGCTACCCCCTTGGATTTCAGCCCGGCGGCAGGCATGGTATTCGACCAAAATGGTCTGCCCCCCGATGTCACCGGCGACGGCAAGCCTGACCCCTTTACCGTGACCATCAATCTGCCCCCGTGGACGAACGGCGCCGCCGATTCGACCGTCACCCTTAATTTCGACTGCACCCAATACGACAGCGCCTCATCGGTCATCGGTCAATCGCAGAACGGATACGCGCCCGGCGCGCTGACCAACGTCGCGATCAACAGCCAGGGCGCGGTTGTGGCCACCTACTCCAATGGCCGCCAGATCAACATTTCCCAACTGATTCTGGCAAAATTCCAGAACCCCAGCGGATTGCTGTTGGCCGGCGCCAACCGCTACACCGCCCCGGCCGAGGTCGGCGCCATCCGGATCGGTCTTCCCGGACCAGAACTGGGCAAAATATTCACCAACTCGCTGGAGCAATCCAACGTCGACATGGGTCAGGAATTCGTCAACATGATCACCACCCAGCGCGGCTTCCAGGCCAACGGCAAGATCATCACCACCGTGGATGAAATGCTGAGCGACCTGATCAACCTTAAAAGATAAACCACAGATCCAAGTCATTATTCCGACACGCGGCTCCATGACCACCTGGTCATGGAGCCGCGTTCCTTCCCCACTCTCTTTCTCTCTTCTCTTCTTACCCTTTTGCCGCAGGCGCTCCTTGTTCTCTTTCCCCTGCAAAGACGCGGGATGTTTTGGGGTCGTTTCGCCGGCCACAGTTAGAAAAAAATATCGCCATAACAGAGGGTTGCCCCTTTCAGTCGAGAAAACGCATCTCCCCTGCCGAGTTGCAAGGCGCTCATCTCATCTTGCTTGACCTGGAGATGGAATTATACTCTCAATGGTACTTTCTTTGCATGGTCACCGATGAGCCGGATACCCGAGGGCGATATTTCAACCCCGCTCTTTGCTCAGTCCGGCGCATGCGCCTGTCAGCGCAACAAGCAACAGCGGAGTATTGTTTGATTTATTAACGATTCAGGCAACCGTTCCCGTTTTTCGCGAACAGTCCACATTGAAAGGAACCCCATCATGGCGGAAAAAAAACCTGAAAAAACGGAAGAGACGAAAAAAAATGGCGGAAAAAAGAAGCTGATCATCATGGTGGCCGCGGTTCTGGTCTGCCTGTTGGCCGGCGGCGGCTATTACTTCCTGATGTTCAAACCCAACCAGGCGGAATTGCTCCACAAACAGCAGGAAGAAAGCAAGGCGGCCGCGCTGGTCAAGCCGGCTCCCGAAGAGCCGAAGATCGGCCCCATGGTGGAGATCAAGGAGTTCATCGTCAACATCATAGGCACGGATGCCCCGCACTATGTCAAAGCCTCGCTCTCGCTCGAGCTGGACAGGGATGGCGCCGTGGATGAGGTCAACAGGCGCATGCCCCAGATCCGCGACACCATCTTGCTGATCATCGGCAACAAAACCTTCGAAGAATTGCAGGATATCCAAGGCAAGAATCAGGTGAAGGCCGAACTGAAAAGCAAGATCAACTCGTTTCTTAAAACCGGGAAGATCAATAATATCTATCTGACCGACTTTGTGGTGCAGTGAGCCTCGTGGAGCCGATACTCACCAAACAGGAGATCGCCGAACTGCTGGCAGCCATCAAGGCGGGCAAGATCCCGGCGGATCTGATCGAAAGCAGCCAGCCTTGGCCGATGCGCCAGAACATGCCGGCGTCGCGCCTCGACCTGTTCACGGTCTACGAACGCATCCGGACCAGCGGCGAGCTGCGCATCCCCAACCTGGACATCATTCTCGACAATTTCAGTCGCCGGCTCTCCACCAGCCTGACCAATATCATGCTGCGCAACTTTGTGATCGAACGCGTGGAAACCACGACCACCATCTTCCAGCAGAGCCTGGCCGATCTCAACAACCAGGGCGCGGTGGGCGTCTACAGCACCTCGCCCTTGAAACACGGCTGCCTGTTCCATTTCGACACCCTCATGGCCTTCACCCTGCTGGAGATCATGCTCGGTTCGTCCCACTCCAACGAATCGCTGGCCTTTAACCGCAACCTGACCACCATCGAGCTCTCCCTGCTGAAGACCATCATGCTCGACATCTGCAACGAGTTCACCAACGCCATGCGGCCGGTGGCCGACATCCAGGTGATGTTGAGCAAGATGGAAAACAATTTCCGCCTGGTCAACATTGTCGATCCAGAGACCGAAGTGCTGGTGACCCGCTTCAATATCCGGCTGGGCAACGAGCTGTGCGGCCAGATGCAGCACATCATCCCCTACCCCACCCTCGAACCGCTGCGCGAACGGTTCAAGGCCCTGGTCACCATTGTCCAGGGGACCAATACCTGGACCAACCAGTTGGTCCACGAGGCGCTGGCAATGGACTCATTGGTGATCGCCCGCTCCGGCCACATCAACATGACCATCCGCAAGGTCCTCAACCTCCAGCCCGGCGACATCATCGACCTGCAATACAACCCCGATCAGCCCCTGACCATCCTGATCGAGGATCAACCCATTTTCCAGGCTGTCGCCGGAGAACGGAACGGCAAGAAGGCTTTTCATGTCACCGGTCGCCACAGCAACCGAGTAGGAGGCATTCATGGCAACACCTGAGGCGCTGGAACCGCAGCAATTCAACCCGCTCAATCCCGAGGAAACCGCCGAGTTGTTGAAGGAAAACAAGGAGGAGCCGGTAGCGCATCAGCCCGACCAGGGTAAGCTGGCAAGGGAGTTGGAGTTTCTCTACGGCGTTCCCCTGCAGGTTTCGGTCGAGGTCGGCCGGGCGCGGATTCTTCTCAAGGATCTGCTCCAGATGGGCGAGGGCTACGTGGTCGAACTCGACAAGCAGGCTGGCGCGCCCTTGGATCTCTACGTCAACTCCCGCCTGATCGCCCGGGGAGAGGCGGTCAAGGTGGGCGACAAATTCGGCATCAAGCTGACTGAGGTGGTCAGTCAGTCGGACCGGATCGAAAACCTGGGATAAGACCATGCCCTATTTTTTGGCGCCCCTCCTGATCCTCTGGCCGGCATCGGCCTGGGCCACGGCATCGCCGGACATGACCTCGGCCCTGTTGCAGACCGGCTGGGCGTTGCTGGTGGTGATCGGCCTGATTTTCGCCCTCTACGGTCTGTCAAAAAAACGTCTGTTGCTGGGCAAGACCAGCGGCAATGCCATCAAGATCATTGAATTGCGCCCCGTACAGCCCAAGGCGACTCTGGCCCTGGTGGAGGTTCGCGGCCGGGAATATCTGTTGGGAATCAGCAGCGACTCCATCCATCTCCTGGCCGACCTGTCCGCCGATCCGGCCAGCAAACCGGCTGATTTTCAGGCCATTTTGGCGCAACAGCCATGAAGCGGCTTTATCTTTGCCTCGGCCTGCTCCTGTTGCTGACGCCGGCATGGGCCCAGGCGATCGACCTGCCCACCCTTTCCTTAGGCGTCAAGCAGGCCAACACCCCGGCGGAGGTCTCGACCGCGATCCAGGTGCTGCTGGTGCTCACCATCCTCACGGTCGCCCCGGCCATTCTCCTGATGACCACCGCCTTCACCCGGATCGTCATTGTGCTGGGGTTCGTCCGTCAGGCCATGGGAACCCAGAACACGCCCCCCAACCAGGTGCTGCTCGGCCTGGCTCTGTTCCTCACCTTCTTCGTCATGGCCCCGACCTTCAACGCCATCAACACCCAGGCCCTGCAACCCTACATGCAGGAAAAAATAACCCAACAGGCGGCCTTGACCCGTTCGGTGGACCTTATGCGCGACTTCATGTTTTCCCAGGTCCAGGAAAACGAACTGCAGTTGCTGATCGACATCACCAAGGAGGCGCAGCCGGCCGACAAGAAAGAGGTGTCCTCGGCGATTCTCATCCCGGCCTTCATGCTTTCGGAACTGAAACGCGCCTTTCAGATGGGCTTCATGATTTACGTGCCGTTTTTGGTGATCGACATGCTGGTGGCCTCGGTGCTGATGTCCATGGGCATGATGATGCTGCCGCCAATCGTCATTTCCCTGCCGTTCAAGCTCCTCTTGTTCGTGCTGGTCGACGGTTGGCAATTGGTGGTCGGTTCTCTGATGAAGAGTTTCGGCTAACCCCGCCTTCCTTCCCGCCGCCTTCGGAGGTCCTATGTCGCCTGAAACCGTCGTCCAAATCGGCAAAAAAGCGGTGGAAACCATTTTGCTGACCTCGGCCCCGATGCTGGTCACGGCCCTGGTGGTCGGCCTGGTGATCAGCATCTTCCAGGCCGCCACCCAGATCAACGAGCAGACCATGACCTTTGTCCCCAAAATCGTCGCGGTTTTCATCACCTTGCTGATCTTCGGCCCCTGGATCATGAATATACTGGTGACCTTCACTTCCGGCATCATCCTCCAGATCTCCACCGTCGGCCACTAGGACCGGCAGCCGGCCCCACCGCATGGACCTGTCGTTCATCCCCCTGTCGCAAGCCCAGAATTTTCTTCTTTGTTTCGCCAGGATCATGGCCCTGCTGGCGGCCATCCCCACCTTTGCCGGCAACCAGATAGCCGGGCAGGTCAAAATCGGCCTGGCGCTGATCACCGCCCTGCTCCTGTTCCCGGCCATGGCGCCCTACACGCCCCAGGCGCCGATTTCCATGACCTGGTTCGGCGTGTTGCTGATCAACGAGGTGTTGATCGGCGCCCTCATCGGCCTGGTCGCCCAGATGGTCTTTGCCGCGGCGAGCTTCGGCGGCACGGTCATCGGCTACCAGATGGGATTTTCAGCCGCCAACATCTTCGACCCGCAGACATCCCAACAGCTTTCGCTGATGAGCCAGTTTGCCAATATCCTCGCCCTGTTCGTCTTCCTGACCCTAGACATGCACCACTTCTTTTTCCGCGCCATCGTCGAATCCTTTGCGCTGCTGCCGCCCGGCCCCCTCGATTTTTCCAGCGGGGCAATCGAGCACCTGATGAGGCAGGGCAGCCACATGTTCGTGCTCGGCGTCAAGTTCAGCGCCCCAGTCCTGGCCCTGCTCCTGCTCACCAACTTGGTGCTCGGCATCCTCGCCCGGGTCTTTCCCCAACTCAACGTCTTCATGCTCTCCTTTCCCCTCAACATCGGCATTGCCTTCATTGTCATCGGCCTGACATTCTCCGCCACCTTTTCCATCCTGCGCCGTGAATTTGACACCATGGGGGAAAACATCCTCGTCCTGCTGCATCTGCTCAAATAATACCAGCAATACAAGATAGTTATATCTGAAATTCCGTTCAACGCCCGCTCAAAAAGCGGCCACGCCTTCAGGTGCGTTTGTTGCAACCATATTCTCCACGAGGCTGCCGCATGGGGCGGCATCCCGGCCAGCAAACGACGTCCGCCGCGCGGATGTCCGTACTCGATGACGAGCCATGGCTGAAGAAGAAAGCAGTGGGGAACGGACTGAATCCGCGTCCGCGAAACGACGGGCGGATTTTCGTAAAAAGGGCCAGGTGGCCCAAAGCAGGGAAGTGCAGACCGCGGCCCTGTTCACCGTGGCGTTGCTGCTCTGGCTGTTCTACGCCCCCATATTCTGGGACTCGCTCAAGGAGATGCTCGCCGCAGTCTGGCAGAGAAGCGGCGAGTACGCGGTCACCGTCAGTTCTATGATGAACCTCGCCTATTACCTCGGCTCCGCCATGGCCCTGCTGCTGGGGCCGCTGTTTCTCGTGGCCCTGTTGGTCGGCTTTTTCGCCACCTTTGCCCAGATCGGCTGGCTGTTCACCGCCGAGCCGCTGATCCCCGACCTGACCAAGCTCGACCCCATCAAGGGAATGGCCCGCTTCTTTTCCAAGCGTTCCCTGGTGGAGGTGATCAAGTCGCTGCTCAAGGTGGGGCTTATCGGCTGGATCTCCTACAAGACCCTCAAGAACGAATTCGATCAAGCCCTGCTGCTGATCGACGCCCCGGTCGACGGCACTGTCCTTTACCTCGCCCAGACCGCTGCCCTGGTCATGGCCAAGGTGGTGGGGATCATGATCGTGCTGGCCATCTTCGACTATGCCTATGTCCGCTGGGAGATGGAGCAGAAGATGAAGATGACCAAGCAGGAACAGAAGGAGGAAATGAAGGAGACCGAGGGCGACCCGCACATTAAGTCAAAAATCCGTTCCATCCAGCAGCAAATGGCCCGCAGGCGCATGATGGCCGCCGTGCCCACAGCCGATGTGGTCATCACCAACCCCACCCATGTCGCCGTGGCCCTCAAGTACGAAGCCGGCAAGATGGAGGCGCCGCTGGTCCTGGCCAAGGGGCAGGAGCTGATGGCGGCGAAGATCCGCGAGATCGCGCGCGAGCATCGCATCCCCCTGGTCGAGAATCCGCCGGTGGCAAGATTATTGCATTCCAAGGTGGAAGTGGGGCAGACGATCCCCGAAGAGCTATTTAAGGCGGTGGCTGAAATCCTGGCCTACGTCTATTCGTTGAAGGGCGGAAAGTAAATGGAAGCAACAGGAACCGCAACGCTGCTCGGCAGGATTAAGCCGATCGATCTTTTGCGGCGTAGCGACATCATGGCCGCGGTGGGCCTGATCGGCATCCTCATGATGATGATCGTCCCCCTGCCGGCGCTGATTCTCGATCTGTGCCTGTCGCTGAACATCACCATCGCCCTCCTCATTTTGATCATCAGCCTCTACACCGAAAAGGCGGTGGAATTTTCGATCTTTCCCGCCATCCTCCTGATAACCACTTTGTTCAGGCTGTCGCTCAACGTCGCTTCCACCCGGCTGATCCTGCTGCACGGCAACGAGGGCATGCACGCGGCCGGCGCGGTCATCGAGGCCTTCGGCCAATTCGTGGTCGGCGGCTCCTACGTGGTCGGCCTGGTGGTCTTCGTTATCCTGGTGATCATCAACTTCGTCGTCATCACCAAGGGTGCGGGCCGGATCGCCGAAGTTGCGGCCCGCTTCACCCTAGACGCCATGCCTGGCAAGCAGATGGCCATCGACGCCGACCTCAACGCCGGCCTGATCGACGAAACCACGGCCCGCAAACGGCGCGAGGAGATCTCCAACGAGGCCAATTTCCACGGCGCCATGGACGGCGCCTCGAAATTTGTCCGCGGCGACGCCATTGCCGCCATCATCATCACCGTGGTCAATATCGGCGCCGGCTTCATCATCGGGGTGCTCCAGAAAGGCATGCCTCTGGCCGATGCGGCCAAGAACTACACCATCCTCACCGTGGGCGAAGGCCTGGTCGCGCAAATTCCGGCCCTCATCATCTCCACCGCCGCCGGCATGCTGGTGACCCGCTCGGCCGGCCGCAACGATTTCGGCTCGGAACTCAAAACCCAGTTCACCCGCTACAGCAAGGCCCTATGGGTAGTATCGGCCATCTTGCTGGGGTTTGCTTTGATTCCCGGCATGCCGTTCTTCTCCTTTCTCGTCATCTCCTCGCTGCTGGCCTTTGCCGCCTACAGTCTCGACAAGGCGGAGGCCGCGAAGATGGCGGAGGAGACCGTGATCGAACGGCCGCAACCAACGGTCAAGCCCGACCAGGATTACGAGCGGATGCTCAACGTCGACCTGATCGAATTCGAGGTCGGCTACGGTCTGATCCCCTTTGTCGACGCCGCCCAGGACGGCGAACTGCTCAGCCGCATCCAGTCGATCCGCAAGCAGTTTGCCCAGACCAGCGGCTTCATCGTGCCGCCAGTGCACATCAAGGATAACCTCCAGCTCAACCCGAATCAGTACACCATCAGTCTGAAAGGGGTCAACATCGCCACCGCTGAAATGATGCCCGGCTACTACATGGCCATGGATCCGGGGCTGGTCACCGAGACCATCAAGGGTCTGCCGACCAAGGAGCCGGCCTTTGACCTGCCGGCCATCTGGATCACCGAGGACAAACGGGAACAGGCCCAGATAGCCGGGTACACCGTGGTCGACTGCATCACGGTCATGGCCACCCACATCAGCGAGGTGATCAAGAATCACGCCTACGAACTGCTCGGCCGCCAGGAAACCCAGGCCTTGATCGACAATCTGGCCAAGACCTATCCCAAGCTGATCGAGGAACTGGTGCCGCAGATGCTCAGCCTGGGCAGCGTGATGCGGGTGCTTCAAAACCTGCTCCGCGAAGGCGTCTCCATCCGCGATCTCCGGTCGATCCTGGAAACCATGGCCGACTACGCCGCCATGACCCAGGATACCGACATACTCACGGAATATGTTCGCCATGCCCTGTCGCGGTCGATCTCCGCCGCTTTTGTGCAGCCCGACGGCACCATGCCGGTGATCACCCTGGACCGTTTGGCGGAAGAATCGATCCAGACCGCCATCCAGCACCGGGAACGGGGCAGCTTCCTCGCCCTGGATCCGAAGATGGCCCAGAAGATCCTTGAGAGTCTCAACAACCTGATCACCACCGAAGCGGCCGGCCAGCAGCCCGCGTTGCTGGTGCTGCCGCAGATCCGGCCCCATGTCCGCCGGCTGATCGAACGGTATTTTCCCACCCTGGCGGTGCTGTCGCACAACGAAATCACCCCGCAGGTTCGTATTCAATCCATTGGAACGGTGACCATCAATGCAAGTTAAAGTCTTTGAAGCAAAAGACATGGCCACTGGCCTGAAAATGGTCAAGGAAGCGCTGGGCCCCGATGCCCTGATCCTCTCCACCCGCACCATCCGCAACGGCTCGTTCGGCGTGCTCGGCAAACCGACGATGGAAATTACCGCCGCCGTGGACAACAACTGGCGAGAGCCTGCGCCCGAACTCCGGACGCCAAGGGCAACCGGCCATGCCCGCGCCGGCCGATCCCGGGAACGCAAAGCGCCCCAGCCCGAACTGACCTACGAGGAGTTGTGGCGCCGGGAAGAGCCCGAACCACAACCTTCCCCGCCGTACGGCCGCCCGCAACCGGCCAGCCAGGACCTCCCGGGTCCAAGGGAGCCGGCGCCGTCCGATCAGGGCGTCCAGTCGGAACTGGCCGAACTGCGCTCTCTGGTCAAAGGTTTGACTCACCGCATCTCCGGTCTGGATTCCCCTTCCCTGCGCAGCCCCTACGTTGAACCCGAATTTGCCGTGCCGGCTGGCCGGTCTGCTCCCATGGACCCGGTGACCGGCTTGCTCACCGGCTACGGCATCAACCAGGAAACCGCCCAGGTGGTGGCCCGCTTCACCAGGGAAACCATCGACAATGCGCGTCACCTTGACGGCGCCGGCCTGACCGCCATCCTCAAGACATCGATCAGCCGGTTGTTCAGTACGGTTCACGTGCTGGACAACCGGCCGCAACGGCAGCGCCGCATCGCCCTGATCGGGCCGACCGGCGTGGGCAAGACCACCACTTTGGCCAAAATCGCGGCCCATTACCTCAGCCGCCACGGCGGGCGAATCGGGCTGATCACCATCGACACCTACCGGATCGCCGCGGTGGAACAGTTAAAGGTCTATGGCGAAATCATGCGCTTGCCGCTGGAAGTGGTGATCACCCCCAAAGAACTGGAAGCGGCCCTAGAGAGATTCAGCGATGTCGACCTGGTGCTGATCGACACTGCCGGCCGCAGCCCGAAAAACGGACTCGACATTCAGGAACTGGCGGCCTTCCTCCGCCCGGAACTGGGAATCGAGAACCATCTGCTCCTGTCGGCGACCACCAGGGAGCGGGAACTGGAGGAAACGATCCGGCGCTTCTCGGTCCTGCCGATCAGCAATTTCATTTTCAGCAAGATCGACGAATGCGATCAGTTGGGCGTGTTGCTCAACATCCACTACAAAAATGACACCCCAATCTCGTTTCTCACCAATGGCCAGAGGGTTCCGGAGGATCTGCTCATGCCTGCTCCGGCGGATATCGCCGCCCTCATCCTGAACGACCATGGGAGCCTGTAAGCATGGCTGATCACGCCTCACGATCCACCGACCAGGCCTGTACCCTGCGGGCCATGAACAGTCCGACCAGTCCGGAACGGCCCGAGACCAAGTCTGGCCAGACCGCGACCCGGGTCTTTTCCATCACCAGCGGCAAGGGCGGCGTCGGCAAGACGGCCGTGGTGGCCAATCTGGCCGTGTTGCTCGCCCGCATGGGCAAGAGGGTGCTGATCCTCGACGCCGATCTCGGTCTGGCCAACATCGATGTGGTGTTCGGCCTGGCCCCGAGCCACAACCTCAACCACTTCTTTTCCGGCGAACAGGGGTTGGAATCGATCCTGGTCGACGGCCCCGAGGGCATCAAGATCCTGCCGGCCGGTTCCGGGGTCCAACGGTTCACCCGGCTCGATTCCCAGCAGAAGATGCGGCTGTTGGAAGCGCTCGACTCGATGAACAACGACTTCGACTTCGTGCTCATCGACACTGAGGCGGGGATTTCGGAAAACGTCACCTACTTCAATACCGCGGCCCAGGAAATTATCGTGGTGACCACGCCGGAACCCACGGCCATCACCGATGCCTACGCCCTGATGAAGCTGCTCTCCAACCAGTACCACGAGAAGCACTTCAACCTGGTCGTCAATTTCATCAAAAACGAGGACGAGGCCTTGGATGTCTACCGCAAGTTGACCATGGTGGCCAACCGCTACCTGGATATCTCGCTCGACTACATCGGCTCGATTCCCCGTGACAGGCTGATGGTGGACGCCATCCGCAAGCAGCAGACCCTGGTGCAGCTCTACCCGGACAGCCGGACCAGCCAAGCCTTCGAGGCCCTGGCCCGCACCGTGGTCCAGGAGCCCCAGACGCTCGGCCCCAAGGGCTCGATTCAGTTTTTCTGGAAACGCTTGCTTGAATTCGGCGCAAAATGACCCGCATTGTGCCCGTTGACCTCTAACCACCGAGAGTTGCCATGTTTCCTCCGGTCCCGCCGCTTGATGACCGTTCTCAGTTGATCAGGGAGCACATGCCTCTGGTCGAACTGGTGGTGCAGCGCATGATCCCCCAGGTGCCGAGTTTCATGACCAAGGAGGACATGATCAGCGCCGCCATGGTCGGCCTGACCGACGCGGCCAATAAATTCGACACCA
>Ga0123354_10003643_pt1 | contig 21371 bp, 13 predicted proteins | sample TergutLab28metaG_2_FD_97872 | JGI IMG/M metagenome (GOLD analysis project Ga0123354, IMG submission 97872) | Labiotermes labralis P4 segment gut microbial communities from Petit-Saut dam, French Guiana - Lab288 P4 | ecosystem: Host-associated > Arthropoda: Insects > Digestive system > Gut ... | reverse complement strand
GGTTTTCGCGCTTCCCCCCGGCCCTCCCCCACCGGGGAAGTGGGGGGCGGCGCCGCCCCCCCCCCAGAGGCGGGGGCCACACAAAAAAAACCCCCCCCCCCCCCCCCCCCCCCTTGGTATTCGATGCCTGGATGGGCCAGCCTGTAGCAAGTTGCTACACTGGCTACACTATCACAGCCACAAGGTTCCCTGTCTAATAAAAACTAATGACACTGTCAGTGGGTGAGCCAAGTTTTATGTTTTGAATGAACACAGGAACCACTCACACTGTGATACAGCATCAGATCCCAAACAACCTGTGTTTCTTCTCCAGTTTATTCGGTTTGCAAATTATTGTTGAGGTAGTTGTTTATGTTGTGCATTAAGTCATGTCTGGCCACATTGTAACTGTTGTTGGACAACCGGCACTTTCTGTTCTGTTCTAGTGTCGGTTTTATATGTCCTGTTCTTAAGCGTGTTCCATACAAAACTGAAAGGCAGCAAGGGGACTCTCTCTCACTCACACTCACTCTCTCTCTCTCTCACACACAAAAATGGAGCACTTATAGAAGAATGGATAGGAATGGGTTGTAAGATGTATGTGATAACACGCTACATTGGAAACATGGATGGATGGATGGATGATGATGATGATGATGATGATGATGGTGGTGGTGGTGGTGATGATGCAAATGTCGTTGACGATCAATGTCACTGCCTAATGAGATAATGTTACTTACTAGCATACAACCTGTTATAATCTTAAGAAATTATTGTAGTTAGCAACATCATGCTTGGTCATACTCCTTATTTCACTATGTTACAATGTTGTGCAGGGTTAGCCAGAAAAAGTAACAATTTTAAAAGCTTTACAACTGATTAAATTGATTTATTTAGGAAATTTTACACAGATAATTTTGAAGCACAAATAAAAGTGTTTGATTCGTAGCCCACAGCTGATTTCTTCACATGTCTCATATCTTGAATATAATATCTGTACATACTCTTGTAATATGGAGCACGTGTTGTTCATTTCACAGCAAAACCTGAACACGAGTGTGAGCAACTTCTTGAATTCTGCATTTAAATTCTGCGATGTTCTGTGGAGGTGATGCATTGAAGACCTTGATTTTTATATACCCCCACAGCAATAAATAGCAGGCCGTAAGTTTAGGCAAGCTGGCAGAACAAGAACTGTCCCTGTTGCTAGTGATGATGTGATGAGGAAGCAGATGTTTCACAGTGCTTATAGTTATTCTTTTGGTACAGCAGGTTGCTCCATCCTGTTGAAGCCTTGTTTCTTGACTTACTTTAGGATAAATGGCCAACTGTTGAGTGAAGAGTTCTCTGTCATGTGAATGTAGTGCTCTGCTGATACAGGCACAGTTTTCCTTTGTTATCCCAAAAAGAAGTAGGATTTCATAATCCCAAAGGATGAAATCACACATCATGGTATAACCTTAGCACTTTCTAGTGGTTCCTCATGCAATTAATTGGGGGTAGTGTCTGTCCAGTACCTGTAGTTGTGTTCATTTACATACCCAGAAAGTTGAAATGTGGGCCATGTCATTCACGAAGATGTTGTGAATGAATTTTTACCTTCCAGTTGCTACGGAAGTCAGCCGCAAAAATTTATGTGATTTGCATGATGGTTGTCTTTTAATGTTTGGCCTATCGGATTCTTATAGGGGTGGAAATGTAAGACTTCGTAACAAGTTGCCTGACACTATTGTCGGATATGCCAAGTGACGCAGGGTGACGACTCGCTGAGCGTGGAGGACTACACTTAATGGCTTCTGTCATGGTAGCCATGTTTTCTGGTGTGCACTCACTTCTTGTGCTGCTTGAGGGTATTCTGCTAAAGCAGAATCAGTTTTTTCAAAATTCATCACCCATGTGTAAATGGCATGGGCTGATGGTGCTGGATCATTATGGTGAATTTAATAATGATGCCAAAACAAACTCTGGGCGTTTATAAAACTAACTCCAGTTTGTTACATGTTCCTGGTAGCAAATACACTATATGCTAGCCCACTGCTTCATCATAGCTAAATGCTGTGGGATTGCGAACACAGTGCAGGTGGTTACAGCTCCCTTGCCCCATTGGAGCTGGGAAGAACCACATTTCAGAAATCACCCATTTTTCTGTCTAACCCTGTACATTGCAACCCTTGGGGGACACTGAATTACAGTGTCACTGAGTATAATCGCTATGAACTTGTGAAGATCTGCAAAGACAACCACATTTATAAAATAGCTATAGCTAAACCATGCTGCTACCTGGAGATGTGCTATGGATATTTTTGTGCTAACAGTGGAAACTTTAATACCAATATAAAGCTACTTTTCACTCCCATTCATTGTGACCATCTTTGCTGCTGTTTGTGTCTTGTTGCTAACATACTGATGGCAAGACAAGTATAGCCTTTTAGATTCAGCAGAGTCAATGTTTGTGGACTCTTGATGTTCAAGATTTCAGCCGTTTGTGATCACCCATTGTACCACAGTTGTTTCCACCTCTTGTGACTGGTTCTGAAAAATCTGGGTGAGACCACATGCCTAGTGAATCAGCTTCTCCCTGTGTCTGTGCTATTTCCTAGATCGCTGCCAGCCTAGTCTTTTGTTGCTTTCATGTTTTATGGAATGAGACTATCCTTCAGTCATTTAATGTATTTTGTGCTTCCATAAATTGTTCATATTTCATTTAAAAATAAATTTTCATGCATTTTTTTGCTTTTTGAAGTTACTTTATGTTTCTATTACAGATGTTTTATAAGTTCTTGGAACAAAAAATGCATTTTCCGATGGAATTCAATTCCATTGTTTTTTACAGCTTTATTATTCCCACATAATCACAGAAATTAATACTGTAGCATATAAACATCTTCCATTATTGGACAGCTTTATTATTCCTACTTAATCACAGAAGTTAATACTGTAGCATATAAATGTCTTCCATGATTTGTTCTCTTACTGACTTTACTTCTGGATGACCAGCATATCCAGATGTTGAAGTTCGAGATATAAATCCGGACTGGGAGTTCCTGGTCATTGCCTGTGATGGTATCTGGGATGTTATGACAAACGAGGTGAGTCTGTCAATATTTAAGCATTCTCTTGCAGGAACAGCATCCTATTTTTTACCACCCACTCTCTTACTGGCCACAAACAAATTTGCACAGAAATTTAAAAAATTGGGACTGGTATCTACAAGAATAAAACTTCTGCTGTCTCTTATTGGTATCAGTAAACTACTGGAACAAATGTAAAATGATGAAACAGCCAAAGTGTGAACGCTGAGCATATGACCAAGAATGTGGCAGTAAATTTAATAATTTTATGGCTAAAGGCTCACAAAAATGGTTATGGCCTTTCTATAAAGGTAAGTGTAAAGTTCATCCTAGACAAGGCCACTCAGGTCCAGAGGGGGAGTAGAGGTATCATTGCACTTCTCAGCGCTAGTTGGAGGTGGGTGGTCAGCGACATTCCCCGGCTCCTTTACCCCCTTGAAAGAACCTCAGTACCCATTGTACAGGAGGCAGGGTGGGCCCCAGAGCCAGTGTGGATGGGTCTGATCCCCAGACTGTACAGCCCATAGTGTGTCACTTTACCATCTGTGCTATCCTGGTACACTGTGGTCTTTATGTAAGACAGCATAGGCCTGTGCACATCTTGTTTGACCTTCAAGTGTGTCGAGAATGCCATTAGCCTTGCTGCTAGCGTCATTTCTTTCTAAACACAACAGTTTTGTCAATCTTGTATACACAGTGGGGCTGTAAACTTTTCAGTTTTTTAAGTAAGTAAAGGTACAGCTGTTCACACCTTGGAGGAGTGGGGTACAACTCCACTCATTCTCGATCACAGCATATGAGTGCAAGGTGGTCATCTTCACGCCCAGGTCACTTGGACACAAGGAAAGTGCCCCTGGTACCCACTGAATAGGAAAGAGCTGGTCTGGATGCTTGGGTTAGTGGTAAGTTTCCTGCCCCTACGAGAAATCAAACCATGATTCCTCAGACATCAGGCTTCTAGCCTAGTCACTATAGTGAATCGTATGGTATACTATAGATGGTTATTTATGTAATGAGTTGGTAGGTGTGTATCTCATGTTTGGTTGTTCAAGTAGTTATTACATTGGAGGTGGTCCTCATTTCCTGTGTTTTTTAAATTGTATGAGTAAACCTTCTTCTTCAGGATCATATTACTTTGTACTGTGTTATTGACTGGAGAGGCGGCAATAGCCTCAGTGAAGAATGGGTACTTCTGCTTGGAAAATCCAAAATTTTTAAACACTATTTTATAACATAACCTGATACTGGTGTTCTTTCTTGTGTTCAGGAAGTAGTTGAATTTGTTCGTCTACGTATAGCGTCTAGAATGGACCCTGAAGACATCTGTGAGGATCTGATGACTCGCTGCCTTGCACCAGACTGTCAGATGGGAGGACTTGGCTGTGATAATATGACTGTTGTCCTGGTTTGTTTCCTACATGGAAAATCCTATGACGAATTATCAGCCCGCTGTGCCTCCGTTGATCCTTGAGACCAAGATTCCAGAAATTCTCTTTAGTTATTGCATCACAGGAGTCCATGTACTATGAAACTGTCACATTACTGAGTCTCATACAATTCTGTATCAAAGCAGTTTAGTATTTTGTATAATTTTGCTACTACTGTAAGACAAAAATTTGTTCCTTTATTCTGTACATAGCTGCATGATGTCCATCCTTACTCATGAAACAGTGAAATGAAAACAGAATCGTCACTTTCCTCAACCATATTGTATGTCTCTTGGTCTTGATTGAACTGTCATAACCGTTTTGTTAGCATGTGCAATCATATAGATATGTTTGTCTCATATATAGTGAGTACTAATAGTAATGAGGGTGATTTGTTAATTGATTAGATTAGGTGTAAGACTGATTAAACCAGTATAACCAATATTTTAATAGTTCTATTGGTCATTATCATTCACTGTTTGCAACTTATAGAATACTTGTAAAGGTCATAAATTGAATGTATCATTTGTCTGATATGGTTAACAAAGCACCTAATTGGTATGACTTTGCTCAGCAGTGGAGCCCTTTCCTTGCAATCAAGAGGTGCCTGGGTGATGTTATAGTAGGTGGCTAGCTGTTCTGGGTGGGATTTTATTTTGACGCATATTCCAGGATAGAAACATTAAATATAATTCATAGTTTTTCCTATCCATTCCAATTGGTCATTTGGTTATCCTACCATTCGTGTTCTGAATAATTTAGCACATTGTCATTAAGTCTTGAGACCGTGAGTTGGGTTATGTGGCACAAATCTTTTATGTCTGATAATTTCAAAAGGGAATATTTTTATGATTACATTTAAGCTGTTAATCAAAATCTAGTTATGTACATACACATGTAGTTACTTCAGTTTGTATATTGTTCAGTAAGTACAGAATCATTTATTTTCATTTTATGTACTTGTAACTTATATGTATTTAATGTATGGCATTTTTTGTTATAATTAATGACAACAGTCATGTTCATTCTGCTTGCTTGCGAGAACTATGCACTTACCAACTTTTAAAGTTGTCAACTTTAATTTAAAAGACCCAGGACAAACAGTTCAAAATATTGAGGCTTCAGGTCTTCTGGGATATGATGCTCCATCATTGGGTGAGAGATTCCCAGCATTGCAGATGAACATGCTGGCATCTTGAGCTGCTTAACCAGAAGAAAGAGGCAGCACTAACCTTTGAAATGTTAGGTATCGCTCGCCCATTGACAAACCAATGCATCCCACAAGACGTGGCTCCTCAGCAGCACTGCTGTGAGAGCCTGCAATGTCTCGGTTCAGAGAGTTATTGAGGACCTGGCATGTGCATTGCTGTGACCTTATGTTATTGAATTCAATTATGCTTTTAAAAACAGTGCATTCTGGTAACCCTTTCCCATCCTTTTCAATGTTAATTTTTTTTCCTTCCACTTTAAAATTAACTTGCCTGGAAAATGAGAATGAAAAATGGAAAATAAAAAACTGTTGCCATCTGTTGTTTATACATGCATATTAATAAAAGAGATGTGTCAGAGAATGTAAAGAGCAAAGCTATAATGCTTGGCACTTTGTCATAATGTGGCACATATGCATAAAGTTAGTGAGAAAGGGTTTGTGATAATGTCTGTGTGTTGGAAAATTACGATGTTAGGAGCCTTCAGACAGGGTAAAGGAAATGGTTAAGTCTTGTTGCTTCAGTAGAACACAATGGAGCTTGTGCATTTACATGTAAAGTCAGTTCTGCTACTATACATGTTTTGTTGACATGCTGTAACGTGATTGATAAATAAGTGAACACTTTGTATAATGTGAACTTCAGCGTGCACATGTTGGCTGTGATGTGATTTCAGTAACCAGTGTGGAAATATAAGCTTGGATAACAGGCCAAGTTTTTTCTGATCTGACCCTGCTGTTTTATGACACTACTTTCTATAATGTGAGATTTCACAAGAACATTAACTGTCACGTTATAGCAGAACTGACTGTGTCCGTTGTTTTATTGAGTACAGCATGAACAGTGTGCACGTAATTATCATCTAGGTAAGACCTGACAATGAGTACAAATTTACACATTTTGAGTGTGCATTTTTATTTCTTCTAGAAATATCTGTAGAGGACGTAGGATATATTTGTGTCACCACAGTGAATTGTATTTAATAACTTCAAATGACTTTTTTTTTGTGAAGTTATTACATGCTAGGAATATTTGTTTTATAAGACAGTGCTATGAACTTAGGGAAACTTTTGTGCCAGCATCACAAGTTTGAATATTTTTGTCTGTCTGGTAACTGCTTGTTCTGGCATCTTCATAAAGCAGATATCTGAAGCTGCCTGCATTAAAGTATGATGTGTGGGTGGGTAAAAATGTTCCAAGTGTGTATATATATATATAAAGCCTAACCTGGTCACACTCAAAGGACTGCACTTCTCCACATACTAACCTGCTTCCATTCCTGGAAACATCCCTTTTTAAGCCCTTGTTTAGTAGGACTGTGAGACCTGTTGTTGCATTCTGTTGAATTTCCCAGCAGACATATGATGACTTTTGAGCTCCATCTTGGGTCCTGGGGAAGAGCCAGAGGTCACACGGAGCAAGATCTGGAGAATACAGGGGCTGAAGGAATGGTGGAATTTGGTTCTTCATCAAAAAGTGTTGCATTGTATGGGAGGTGTGACAGGGCACATTGTCATGGCATGGCATCTGGTTGTTTCTCCATTTTCCAGCCATCTCCACCAAGTGGAATCCCTCATATGCTTCATACCTTCGATGTAAAAATTTGGAATTCACTGTTTGGCGTATTGGGACAAATGTTTATTTCACTACACCAAAATTTTCAGTAAAAGTGAGCAGTATGGCCATCTGCTGTGATTTTGTGACTGTGGCTTTTTATTTTGGGTTGATGTGTTGTTGCACCTTCCCAAGAACTGATGCTTCATCTCAGGATTACAGGTGAAGACCCAAAATTTGTTCCGGATGTCTGCTTGTGCATTGATCATTCACACAGTGCAGCAGCATCAGCAATCAGTTTCCTGATCTTCACCTAGCCCTTCATCAGAATATGTGGCACAGATTTTGCATGCACATGCTGAATTGACAAGTCTTCTAGCAGTATGATCTAAACTGATCTTTCGTTAGTTGTTCAAACTTTGGCCTTGTTTTTATTGTTCCTTGAAATTGCTGGCCTGCTGATGTGCTTCTTGTCTTCTAGTGATGCTTGATCGGTTTTAAACCAGTTGTATGCTGCAGATTTTTTTTTTTAGAGTGAGCTTCATTAACGCTGCTTTGCAAAAGAACTTTTTGTTTTCCTGCTGTTTAGACTGAAACATTATGATGGACAGTAGCAACACATGTCCACTTGGCCGACTGTGGCGCACTGATGTGCTCAACCTATTCTGACTTGCTCCGCAGGTAGCACTTTGTCTACCTCTGTGACTTCCATCATCTTCACTTTAAAGTGAGCATGGCTTTCTCAACACACCTGAATTCCAGAAACATTTAGATTTTTACACTTACATACTTTAATGTGGCATTACTTGATATTTTAATTCAGGTGAGGTCTGTTTTGTTTACTGAAGGTTAAGGATAAATATACGTATGATTGTTAATATACATGAGAGACAGTTGGTGGATGGAAATTCTTGATATAAGTCAATAATTTTTGTTCTTATTCTTACTGAGACACATTGATTGTCATAGAGGACAGTGCTGTTCTTCTCCCACTGTAGTCACCTTTAGGCCCTTTATCTTGCTGTCTGTTCTCTGATGCTGGATATATTTGGTTGCATGAGTGTGGGTACCTCAGCACTTAGTGTTTGTGGCAATTCACATTCGTGTAAAAATGACATAATCTCATTATAGCCTGAGGCACAAGATTTAAAAATTTGTGATGGCTGTGTGTTGCAGAAACCCTACTCATTAGTGCTTAAATTGGAAATACTGGGCTTGTGTGTCAGTCAGACATGTTTCTACCCCTAACCAAATTGCAGTAGCAGTGTATTAGACTTTATTCTATTGTTTTTTATATTTTCAAGTCCTTGGGTTTATGACCTGTTTGCAGTCATTCAGTTGTGTACATCACCTGAGTTCATGGAGCTCTGAAACGTTAACTGTAATGTTTTGTGCCAACAGTAGGCTTGTGATTTTGTAGCACCAACTAATTTGTTAATAGATTTTAATGAATTTTATGCAGTAATGGAATGATAATATATGTGGCAATTGAAATTTGTCATTCTAATCACATTTAATGCAGTATGAATTCCAATTCAAGCACTGTTATTTTCATAATACTACACTCCCTTAATGACCCAGGTGAGTTTTATCTGAAGCAGCTTGGGGAACTAAGGTTTCATCCTTTGTGATGTCATACTGTATAGTTAGAGAGTATAATTTCAGAGAAACATCTCGTGTCTGTCCTCTCAAGACATGAAGGCAACAGGTTCCTCTGGAACATTGTTCCCTGGCATATGACACAGCATAGAATTGCACAAGGCAGTAAACGTAATGCATTTGCTGTTTGATGTTTTGGAGTTAAAGTGGATACAAAGCACCATGAAATCACCGGTAATGTTGACCGTTTAGTGCCATCTAAATCACTGTTTCTCAGTCTTTCTCATACTGTGGACCTCCTAACAAAGTCTCACTAAATCTGCATTCCCCCTGCCACAGGTTATCTCAACGTTCATACCACACTGAGACAACAGAGTGTGAACGGTTACAAACACGAAACAAACTGTAAATAGCAGTAATAACAATAAAACTAAGATTAGGTAACAACGTAAAGGAAGGAAAGTTTGCATTCTGCTGTGGAGAATGTTTAGTGCATTATACAATTGTTCCAGATCAGCAAATTCTGTACAATATGAAGAATATTTGATACGGTATTTTTTCCTTCCAACTTGTAATATGGAGGCAGTAATAATTTTGTGACCCCTAAATGTCTGCAGATCTTATTTTGAGAACCACAGAATCTACATGTGACACAGTGTCAGCATGTGTTAGTGAACATATTTTCGTACTGAATGGCAGTGTTGCTGGTTAAGTGCACAGTAATGTGAATTCATGTGGTTCTGTGCCCTGTGTTCTTCTGGAATAACCATTACTAACCCTGCATGACCTTAGGCTTCTGCCATACTGTAAATGGGAGCTTTGTCCTTCAGGAATTTTACACACTGTAGACTGGCTTACCAAATTACCGATGTGTGCTGTGTAAAATCCCAGAAGGGTGAAGATCTAGTGTTGACCCCTCAATGCTGGCGTCTGTGCGCTGTACTGAATTCATTTTAGGGTAACTTCAATTGAAATTGCTTTCATTAGAATTTAAACCCAGCATCATATTTGGATATTATGCTGGAAACGTAAGGCTATTTAATCTGTGTATTCATTGCCTTGTTGAACAGCGGGTACTCAAGACACACGCAGATCCCAGGTAGTGGTCACTCCAGTACATGTACTGTGTTGTTGATGTAAGTATTTGAGTTTTGAACTGTGGCAGTCTGTAGTACATCTTCACAGTTATCTGACATTTTGGTAAGAATAAGTTCCTTAGATTGTTTTGTTTTTCCATTACTTGTAACACTGCTTGTGTCAGGATGCATCACATGAAACATGTACTGACACCATGAATTAATAAAAATTATGTACAGTGTCAGTGTGATTTCACGTATCAGTATTTTTGCACAGACAGTTTTCATAATGACTGTGAATCAGTTCCTGTCTTGACAGTGAAAATGTTAAATTGTCTGTTATTCATTCGCTTGATACTTTTTGGTAATATAGTGCTTTGCACTGCATATGGCTTACTATTCAAGTTCTGTTATAGATAAATAGATCACTGCTTTAGCAACAAAGAGGAAGGAGTCTTGCCTGTGGCTAATCCTCTATCATAGGTCATGCAGAAATACCTTCACATAACCTGGCAGTACCGACAGCCATATTTTCTCACATTTCTCTATGGCAAAGTATGTGCGGATTCAGAGTTTTGGGCCTACTGAGCAGTGGCCATTGGCCTGGTGCGTGCAGGGTTAAGGTATACTGTCACTTATAATGTGCACAGAGCATACTGAATATCTGGCATGTTGCATACAGGGTTAAGGTACAGTGTGGCATGTACTATGCACACAGCATAGAGCTGAACTGTGATGGCAGCAGACTTCCTGTTCTTCTTCTCTGTATGGTTTGGCAGCTGGCCAGACCAGAGCATTTGCTACTGAATCTTCCCTTTATTTCTGAAATTTAGTTCTTGTGTTTACTAGTTGTGATTTCATTGAAGTTAGATTTATTGATGGAATGGAGTTTTGTAATCTTTGGTTTTCATCTAAGTCCACTGATTACTTCTTCTTCTGGTATGATGTTTCTGTAATGGATGAAACACTAGCCCATAATTGTGTTAAAAAAAGAGAGGAAGTTGCAAGAAGAGTCCATAATAAATGGTATTTATCCATATAACACCAGATTTCATGTTGTTACCACATAGAATTTCGGTTTACCCTTTTTTTATAGACTAATAATAAGGTATGAAACATAACCAATCATTCAGTGTAAATTTTTATAGCTACAGACAAGGAATATATTTTTTATACACAAAAAAATTTACTGGAAATGGATAAATGGATGTACAAGAACTACTGTGGGTGTTTTGATAATTGGCACAATATGAGCTACATTTTTATGAACTTAACTGATAATGCATAGCTTATTAGTTGTACAAGTAAATGTAATTTTCTATATGTAGTGCAAGGTAACAGTGTTTGTATTTAAGCCAAACTGTGGTAGAACAATTATGATATTCAAGCTTTGTTGTGGGTGTACTTGACTGCATAAATTGTAGCTGCAAAAGTGTGTGCATAGCCTCTTAAGAGATGACAGTGTATATCGTTTCTCAGTCAAATGCGGCTGGAATCCTTTATAAAGTTATGTCACTCCATGCATATTGACAGTTAAACATAGTATGTATGTATGTATATATTGTAGCATAGCCATGAAAACAGTATATGATTGTCAAAGTTAGATGGTGATTGTGTTTGTCACTTTCACAGTACAAAGTCAGTACTTGTTACCACACTGTTGGTGATCACGTGTCTGAATCTGAAATAAATCCATTAACAGCATACAGTAAGCACTTGTTTAACTATACAGTACTTAATGCAATAATTGCAAAATTAACAACTAATAATAATTAGTCACTTTACAGCGTGCCTCCTATATGTTTGGGTGTCAGTATGGCCATCCTCAGGATGATCTCCAATGAAGGAATACAATAATGGCAGATTTTGTTAAAGATGTGCATATTTGGAGTCACAAATAAAATTGTTTAAAATGTCTAATATATAGACTAACTGCAAATACTTTTCATATAAATATTTTATGTTTCGTGTGAGTATCTCTGTCATTTCAGACGAACATTTATGTGGATAAGTCTTTTCATTCTGGGGGAGTTATCCATGGGTAGTCAGTAGGTGCCTGTACCTTGGTGGATGACTGATGCTGTATAATCAGTCTATTGTACAGAATATGGAAAACACAGTCCTTGTTTAATGCTATGGTTATGTTCCTGTTAACAGCAACACAAAACAAACAAACACAGCATGCAGCATTTTTTCCTCATAAGAACCAATTAAAATGCCTGCAAGTCAGACCGTTGCACATGTGATCAGCTGTTGACAGGGAACAGCATTTGTGTGAGTCAGAGCAACATGTATCGAGTCTTTGGTGACTAAATCTAGCAGTGTTAAAAGTAGGACACAGTTGTTTGGAGCAGAATTAAATTAAGGCTTTCTGTAGCAGCAAAAGACAGATGGTCATGCAGGCCATGAACTTCTTCCCATATTTCTTTGATATTGATTATTGTCGCATTCTTCTAAGGACTCATCTATATAGCAAGTACTCGCTGTCATTAATCTTCAATTTACGTTCATATTTAAATAACAAAACCTGCTTTACATTGAAGGTTGAAAATTTTATGGCTTTTATGAATATTTTGAAAACTTAGTTATCAAATTTTTGCAGTATTAGTTTTCTATTGTTAGTCAACTTCATGCAGCATTTTGCCACTGTGCTCTCTTAAAATGCGAGTACTGCTTGTCTTGTTCATCTGGTTTCAGTTCTATACTGCAATGACTTCCAGAATTTCTCACATCCTCACCCTAATCAGTAGAGTTCTGGAGAAGGAGGCATTATATCCGTCCAAACTGTTGGTATCTACCTATAAGACTGCATGGCAACATAAGCAGAAGATAGCAGCTGGAACAGGTGATGCCATGAAAGCCTGAAGATTTGTACACCTTCGATTACTTGCTTCCTATTCAGATCTTTTTGCAGTGTAACGAAGTGCAAGAGACGAACGTCAGGAACAACAGGTAATACTCTGATCCTTTGCACTAGCATTATACAGATGTCCATCATGCTCCTGAATATGACAGCTGTCATGGAATGTCCTTTTGGATGCGGGCTTTCTATGCAGTACAGTTGCCATTACTTGGGAAATGACAGAAGACACACTGCATCATCATCATCATTCCTTATTAAGCCTGTTGAGACATGCCATGGATATCACAACATAGAATTCTTCCATCTTTCGGTAGGTATCATAGAACCTTTTTTTGGCAAGCTATCAGAGCTCTTTGTGTCAAAATGTTTCCCCCCCCCCAGTTTCTTCTGCGTTGTTTCTTAAGCTAAGATGTTTGTGCAATCTGTAATTCTGTCATACTTCCCTTTCTGCTACAAAAGAGTGTATCATATGGTCCTAATGAACCATGTTTCTGCTGTATTATTTCCTCTTGTGCATAAGTCACAACCAGAAAATAGTTCTGTTGTAAATCATGCAAGATAGAGATACTAGTATGCTAGGATGTTGTTGGACATGTAGTTCTGATGTTTGAGTGAATTGTCTTCACATTCAAACAATCCGGGATGTTTGAGTGGGGCTGCACAATCCCGTGAAATTTTGGAACTGTGAACTCGATAACACCACATCGTAGCTGACAAAGACATTAATCGCCAGAGAAACCGCTGTGAGAACTTCAAATTGTACAAGATACAGAGACTTTTTCGGTTGAAACAAACTGCAGTGACCAAAAGAAAGGTAAGATTTTTTAAGCCATTTTGACTAATATTTGACAATGTGTAAAATTGTCTGTGCTATTGTAACCCCTTATGAGGCTACACATATATCTGCCTCCAGTCCAGAATCGCTGGTTTTGAAAGAAACATACAAATTTGTCTTGTTTTATACCAGTTTTTGTTTTGCACACATTTTCAGAAGCTTTTGTTTGGTTTGAAGACCGTTTAAAGTGATACATTAAGATGTTTAACCCAGAAAACAAACGTAATGTGGGTTTTTACTGAACTTAAAGTCACTCACTTTCTTGGTCATCTCCTGTCGTAAAAGTTAGTTTCTGCCTCAAAGAGTTCACTATATGTCCATTACATTGACAATCTGGTAAGTGCCTTATAGGGAAATGATAATCGTTTATTGTGAGAATCACAGACAACTCAAACACAGTGGGTGACCAAATGCAAGTCTTGAATGTTCCAGTAGGTGGTACATATGGTAACTACTGTAATTTTTGGGGTTAAGTCTGGATCATAGTCAATGTAAAGGCTAGGTTACTTGCTGGAAAACTGATAACCTGTGGTTGAATCCACACCAGGAGCAAGAGATTTTTCTCTCCAAAGCATCGAACCCAGCTTGTTATTCAGTGGGTTCTTGGTGCTTTTGCATTAAGGATAAAGTGGCTGGAGTGTAAAACTGAGTACCCACTCCTGTCTACTGCTGCAGCTGAGAATAAGTGGAGATGTGCCTTCACTTCACTGTGTATCTCCATGGTGTGCATTTGGACAATTGTACCTTTTTTGTATGGGCAGTTTGAATTGTTTCAAAATTGCATGTATCTTGTATACTCCAAGTCATATACTTTGTGTAGTAATCAAGTCTAGTATTGTATTCCTCTGCTGCACATTGCACGCCATTAGTTTTCTCCAAAACCGTGTTTTTTGTTTTCTGTACCAGTATTACCATGAGTAGTGATTTTCTGCAAGGGAAGGACGCAGTTGAGGTGTCAGGTCTTCGTGGATGTGGGGCTGTTTTATGGAGTGGGTGGTATTTGATGTTTCAAACAGATATGATGCCTTACAAATATTTGTAATTACTCACCCAGTGACAGTGTCACATCCCTGGAGACCTGAATTTTCAACAACACAACTGTGAGAAGTTTACACAAGACACTGAGTTGATTTAAACAAGGCTGTCCATTGAACATGTAGAGCCATAACATATTAGCCCAGATGAGTTTATTTCACTTCAATTTTTATGTAAATTATGAAACTGACAACACATTTTTATCAAAGTCCTTGAGATTCAAATTCAAGACTCTAAGTCAGTGATATGACAGAAATTCACCACCAATTGCAACAATATGGTTTTTTTTTTAACCCAGTTACTGTGTGGCAGATATGTAGCAGGGTTTCAGAGGAATATACTGTCTCAGTCTTTAGTACAGATAGGACTCTTACCCTCAAGATGTCGGTTGCAGGTTACTCAGTAATATGGCACCTACTTGTTAGACTGCACAGTGTCACATCCCAGAAGACCAGTTTTAATGTTCACTGCTGTGAGAACCTCAAATCTCAGTTACTTTGATATTCTATTTTGCCATAATAATAACACTTGGAATATATGGAGTTAATATTGAATCCATTTTGGTGATGTCTTTCGTAACTGAATGTATGAAATAGCTATTTACCAAGATATTTTAAGAAACACTAATGGTAGCATGTAATCATTACATATTTATTCATAATATAGTAGATGGTTTAACCTAATATGGGTATGAGCAAAGTATGTATGTGATACATAATACACAAAACATTCTGCCACTCAATGTATAATTATTCAGTTCTTCCTTTTCAGGATGAAGATATTAGCAAAGTATAATGGATAGTTAATAACAGAAACAGTTGCATTCTCAAAAACATCACCACACAGCAGCAGTAACAACAACAACAATAACCACAAAAACAGATGCAGGACAGGTGAAATTGTATAGTAGATGCTGATGTCAGAAAGTGTAACCCTGATACTGATTGAGTACCATCTTGCTGGGTAAAGATGGTACCTAAGTACAGTGTACTGGGTTGCTGTTTGAGCCATCGGCAGCAAACAAAGGACAGGTATGTGGCATGAGACAGACATAGTATTGGCTGCAGTTACAGATTTAATCAGAAATCTGTGATACAAAATAACCGTTCAGAATGATTATGCTTTCGGATGAACAAACGTATATTATGCTCCAATTCCATTCCAAAACAAATTACTTCTGTCGATTATATACGGAAAAACCACACAGCTGTGATGTGTTATTGAAATGATTTGAATCAAATGAAATGTTTTATTATTGCTGTCATTTATAATTATTCATCATGGATCCAGGGCAGCTTTACAACTGATAGTGTTAAGTCCCGGTCTGCATATTCTGAGGAGCGTAGTTCATGATGACGGACTGCCAGCTGTTTTCCTGTAACATGGCATCTTAAGTAAAATTTGTACATCAGTTGACAGTAATGTAGCTCAAACAGGCAAATTGTGAGACTTCGCTAACTGGATAGGTCACAGGCAGGACAAGCTGTAGATGAAAGAGAATTGTAGTGCTTGTACATATTGAAAGCAAGCATATATCTCTGTTGTCATCATTTGTTTAAAAAAGGGATAGCAGTAATATTTAGAAATGAAGTTTTACTGATGTAATTAAAGAGAAAAGGAAATTGATTATTCAAATTCCTTCCAAAACTACCACGTGGAATTTTTGTACATTGCTTTTACAGCCGTGTGTTCTGTACAGATGGGATAACAGAATTGGTATAAGGACTAGGTTCTGGCCTGAATTACCTGGGATTCGATTCTCAGCATTTGCAAGGGGATCTTCTCTCCTGTAAAATGTCTAGACTCGCTCTGGGTCCCACCCAGATCTTGTTCAATGGGTATTGAGGAGTGTGGCCTTTCTTTGCTGGGCATAGAGTGCCCAGGGTTTGAAGCTGACCACTTACGTCAATCTACTGCTGAAGTATAGAATGAGTGGAGCTATTCCTTTGCTCCCTCTGTATGCCATTATGGCATGCACAGGGACATCCACATCTTTATCTTTGGGTGTTTGGTATTAGTTTCATGGTAGGAAACAGAAAGCAGAGAATTTAATTTTTTATATGGGCTAGTAACTTAATTTTCAGTTTTATTCCATGACAGGCTTCTGTGAATGCACAAGACCCCTGCAATTATTATAATCAGAGGGGGGAGGAGCACTGCCATCTAGAATCATTATCAAACATTTTGACTGTTAACTTTTTCTTGAGAAAACGAATGCCCAAACTCTTAGACCAGACATCTTGTATCATGTCACTGACACCCTGAAGCTGTAGCATAAAATGCAGACATTCGTGTAAATGGCATCACATAATGACATCTGTGAGGCTGATCAGTATGTTGTTGGAATTTATATCATCTGTGAACATATTTTTATTCCCTCTGGTACTATAATGTGTCTCTGCACTTGTCTGTTTACCTGTTTCTTATTTATTCCTCCTCTTCTTCTTCCTCCTCTTCTTCTTCCTCTTCTTCTTCCTCGACCTCCTCTTCAGCAGCTTCCTCCTCTGGTTCAGGCTCAGGTTCAAACTGGGGTTCTTCAATCTCTTCTTCAACACCTCCACCGACCTTCACCTCTTCCTCCTCTGGACTTTCAGGATCACCCCTCTTCTTTCCAGGTCGTTCACCAAACCACTTGGGCAACTTGGCTGAATATTAAAGCAGATATACAGAATACTTCCATAACACTTATTATTCAGCGTATAATCTTATGTACTGAAAAACACATACAGTGAGACCATTTTTTTAACTACTGATTGTGAGAAATCCTGTACATTTTCTTAGTGACAAATGCAACAGGGCACACCATAGACTATTTCCAGCACTTCAGCTGCCATGCTTTAATCTAAAACCTGTGGACTCCCAACTCGCAGCAGAATGGAACAGTGGCAACCACTGACCTGCCTGTTGTCAAGCAGAAGAGTACAAGTGTAGAGTAAAACATGGGATTATATAAAAACATGCCTGTAGAAGTTGTCAGGTGTCTGTGACAGTTGTGGACTAAATGGTGGTTATCTTATTGGGTTCTGAACCACATAGTGTGTAAACATTCTGACATTTTGGAAGCAGCAGTTTGTTTCACCAGAACCTTGGAACATTAAGCACTAAACAGTGCAGAAACCCAAAAGATTGCCATAATTTGATCAATGTAGAAGCCTGTTATTATCAACTGTTATGTCATACAGATATGATGAGTTCAATTAGACAGTTGATTGTTACTCACTGATCAATAAGAACTGGAAGTTGAACTTCAGCACACAAATGTGACAAATATTTTTTGCAGCTTAGGAGGAACACAACTTCAGACTAATAAAATCATGCTGCAACATTACAAACCAGTTAAAGAGTTATGGCTATGTTACTGAATCTTTAGATGCCAGGTTCATAAACCTGATTGAGGTTCATTGTGCTGCTGTCTCATAGAGCGCAACAGTGGATTCTGTTACACAGCTGTAAGTATGCAATGACATGTAGATAAGAGAGTATTAGACAACATTATTACAGGGATAAAAGGTGTTTCATACTAAAATCAGGACAGGGAGAGAATGAACAGTCTCCCTGACCTGCCTTTGTGACAGTTTCCTATCCAACATGTCCCCCCTCTCCCAGTTGTCGCTTGTATTGTGGATGCTGTTGTCACCTCTCGCCTTGTATTCTTGGTTTCTCCAGGGGTAAAGCAGCCTGGGTGTAAAGCTGACCACTCACCCCCTTCTTGTGCCGACATTAAGAATAGGTGGAGCTATACCTCCACTTCTTCATATGTCTTCATGGCATCCACACAGACAACTGTATTTTTACTTTTTACTCATATATCTAGCAATGTATATCTTTGTCATATCAGCAGTCATGAAAATCGGTATGTTTCGTGTGTTCATGTTTATAACTTCACTGATGAATTGTTTAATAGTCAGAAACCAAAATTAAAAAAAAAAAAAACTTAAAACCCCAATAATGTACAGTACGTTTAAAATGGCAAAGAACATTATTCTTCTTCAAGGCTTTCCTTTGTTTGCGAAGTTTAATTTCCACTTGTAGGATTACAATTTTAAATGTAAATCTACAAATTTTCATTATCACTTCTGTGTTTAAATATAGAAATAAAGTTGTTTAACTGTGTCAAAATTTCTTTTACCATTAACAACATTTGATCAAAATAAACATGTCATGGCAGTATGTGAACTGTATGAAGTCATACAGATATGAGCTTACAATCCTATTTTCCATTCAGGTGACCGTGCTTCGTGATAAATTCTTATAATAAAAACAACTAGATGCACTAATTTCTCAAATTTATTTTCGGAATAAAACTCTACATGTTTCGGACAGAGGAACTGTCCGAAGCATGTAGAGTTTTATTCCGAAAATAAGTTTGAGAAATTAGTGCATCTAGTTGGTTTTATTATAAGAATCCTATGTTTTTTTAAAAAAAATCGGGGTAAAATCTAACTGTAAATTGAAAGCTGCAAAACACAAAAAAAAAAAAGGTTATAAATGAAACAGTTTTATCATGGAGTTTATTATAAAATATAAAATATAAAAAGTTAGCTGTTATTTAAAAATAGTTGCTTGTTTTAACTGCATATTTTTTAGAAAATTTATCACATTTTATGTTGAAAAACTGTGTGTAGAAACTTACATTTTTGGCGTGAATCAAATTCACTTGACTTATTGCTCCACAGTCGCTCGAGAGACTCTTTGGTTTGAGCCTCTATACCCTAGGAGGAGACCAAGCAGGTAAACATTGTATGAAATCAAACCAAACTGTTTCAGCTGGAAATGGAAAATGTAAAGGGAGAAAATCATATGTTAGTGTTATTAGTTGTACCATATTGTACATCTGTCACAGTTGTCATCTCTTTAACAACCAATCAAAAATTTGACAGTAGAGCAAGTTGCTAATACTAGCTGTCAGGATTGCTAATCGTATTGCTGTTTGTTTCTGCAGTCAAGTTTCTCTACATTAGAGTGCACATTCTCCACTGGATGTAATATGTTTGCAAAGCACTTCAACATAAACTATTATTCTCGGAGAAAGGGGGATTTTAAATCTGATATTGTCAGGCTGGGTTTAACTGGGGGTAACAATATTAATATTTATAAAATTAAAAATTCAGCCTGCTGAATTACATGCATATGTCTGCAGCAGTTCTGTAATGCTCATATCTGCTGTTACAGTAGTGCAGTGTTCAGTCAGGTGGACTGCACACATCCACTGTTATTGTAGTACAGTGCTCAGTTGGACTGCGCACATCCACTGTTATTGTAGTACAGTGCTCAGTTGGACTGCGCACATCAACTGTTATTGTAGTACAGTGCTCAGTTGGACTGCACACATCCACTGTTATTGTAGTACAGTGCTCAGTTGGACTGCGCACATCCACTGTTATTGTAGTACAGTGCTCAGTTGGACTGCACACATCCACTGTTATTGTAGTACAGTGCTCAGTTGGACTGCACACATCCACTGTTATTGTAGTACAGTGCTCAGTTGGACTGCACACATCCACTGTTATTGTAGTACAGTGCTCAGTCAGGTGGACTGCACATGTCCACTCACAGTAGTGCAATGCGCAGCCTATGAAGTTTAAACAGCAGAACTGTAACAGCGCACAGGACCTGCAGCAAGCCTGCTTTAGAACAACAGGCTGAGGGCCAAGACACCGCTTAGTTAAAAAAAATGCACAAGTCTTAGGCAGTGTGTGTGTTCTGCTGCCCCCATCATGGCCCAGTGCAGTTGCTGTTCAAGTAACATCACATTTTGTTACCTCATATTCACGTGGTTGAGGTTTTCATGGTGGTGAAGATTTTCTATTCTGGTCTCCTTGTTACAGCTGTGGAAATGGAGGCATTGATACAGCACATTGCCATAGTATTATAATGCGCTGGTTGTCCTGAGTGTTGACAACTGTGAGCAGTGTATGCCATGGTCACACATGACATGTAACACGTAACAGCTGCAGAATGTTATGTTTTCACCACACATTGTTCTGGTCTTGTGGTGATTGAAGGCGTGGGGTAAACACAGTTTCATGGCCTGGGGTGAGGAATGTAGACTTTTCTGTGTCAACATCTTACTTACACTTGCTTCTGTTCGTAAACAAGTCATACTTGGATTTCCAAACTTTCTCACTACTCTCTGAATTTATTGTGGCCCAACCCTGCATGAGGACATCAAACACAGTTAATTCAGAACATAGATTTACCATTGCCATTATAGCAGATTAACATAACGCGACAAAAGTCTTGTTTGTCTGTACTTTGTTACATTTTTAAAGTGCATGCTTGTCCCTGTACTTTTGAATCATGTGTGTCCCAAAAGTTCATTATTCGCCACTTATAAGACACATGTACACTAGTGATCAGATTACTTGGTAGCTGTTGGCACAGGAGTAAAGCTGGTACAAGGGGAGGCACTGCATACACTACCAAGCTCAATGTCCATAATGACTGAAGATGCGAACATACTCCATGCAGAATAAATGTTTTTGAAAGAGGGGTGACGCTGCATGGGTTTTCCAAAGTGAGCCTAGCAGCAACAACACTGTGCCAGGTGCAGCTATGTACAATGTTAGGGAGCTCAGTTATCAAGCAATCTGGTCACTAGTATAATACAGGGTGTTTCAAAAAGAGCTTTACAACTTTGAAAGCGTATAGAAATTTATACAGAGGACATACACAACGTTTTGAACTGTCAAAATGTAGCAAAACACACCGAGTTTTACCTCGG
>Ga0123354_10003642_pt1 | contig 21380 bp, 13 predicted proteins | sample TergutLab28metaG_2_FD_97872 | JGI IMG/M metagenome (GOLD analysis project Ga0123354, IMG submission 97872) | Labiotermes labralis P4 segment gut microbial communities from Petit-Saut dam, French Guiana - Lab288 P4 | ecosystem: Host-associated > Arthropoda: Insects > Digestive system > Gut ... | reverse complement strand
TATTTGGTAATCAATAAGTGTGTAACAGCTGTCAAAGTTTCAAACTTCTCTGGCCATTATCTCCGTAACTGTTCAACTTTGGACATAGGTGTTTTGGGTTATATCGGTATACTTTAACATAAGAAACACCCTCCCGAAGTCTGGCACATTCCTTCTGGGACACATGTATAAAGTTTCCGGATGACAGGTATCCAAAATTAAAAATTTATATCTCAGAACTGATTTTAGATAGTAACGAATATACATCAGTACCATAGGTAATAATGCATAGCATGATTTGACCTTAGTTACTGATTGTTGCTCATTTTGTGGGTACCGGGTTTTTCTGAAGCACATATACAGGGTGTCCCGGGGGTATGTGCCAGACTTCGGGAGAATGTTCCTTAAGTTAAAGTATACCGATATAACCCAAAAACCTGTATTCGAAGTTGAACGTTTACGGAGATAATGGCGATAGAAAAGTGTAGTTTTCTTGCGGTTCCACATACTGTATCTGTGTCGCGTGATGTGTTACCCGTACACTGCGCATGTCCGTCCTTTAGCCAACAGCCGGGTCAAACGCATTCACGCTGCGACTTAGTATCAAAAGTTGTCACTGTTACAGTTAATTGTGAGGAGTTGTAAAAATGCCTTTTGTGTTTTCCCACGTGGAATATTGTGACATGCATTTTGTTTATGGATTTTGAGATGGGAATGCACGTGCTGCTGTTGACGAATATCAAAGGTGTTTTCCCGACCGAAGGATTCCATCTAGGGGTGTATTTTCTCGTATTCACCACACAATGCGTGAGACTGTTTGTCTTCCGAGTGTTGCTGTGCAGTCTGAAAGGGAGGTGGTACCATTGGTTAACACACGAGAGAACATTCTTGAGATGGTTCAGAGAAGTCCATGACTGCCCACTCGTAGAATTGCCTCTCGCATCGGCGTGTCACGTATGCAGGTGTGGCGAACTCTACATGAGGAAGATTTACATCCATATCATGATCACAGGGTACAACATCTGGAACCAAGGGACCCTGCTCAACGTATGGATTTGTGCCACTGGATAACAGCACATCTCGAACTGTTAAATGTCATTTTGTTCACCGATGAGGCATCTTTTACCCGGGACGGTATAAATAATTCACGAAATTCGCGTACGTGGTCCCATGATAATCCACATGAAAAAAGTGTAACCAAGTTCCAAAAGAGATTTTCAGTGAATGTATGGTGTGGTTTGCTTGGTAACAGGTTGATCGGACTTTTCGTCTTTGACAACAATTTAACGGGAAACACTTATGAAGTATTCCTGAGGAATGAGTTACCAGGTTTGTTGGAAGATATCCCGTTAATGATAAGGTGCCAAATGTACTTCCAACATGATGGGGCTCCCCCACATTAAACTCGGCACGTGACAGAGTACTTAAAAGAATCTTTCCCTAACCGCTGGCTAGGTCGTGGTGGACCCGTTGCATGGCCACCAAGGTCGCCAGATCTTACATCTCTTGATTATTATATCTGGGACCACATTAAGTCATTAGTTTATGAAACTAAGGTCGATTCACGAGCAGCACTGCGCCATCATATTTTTGCAGCGGCTGAACACATACACAACCATCCTAACAACACTGCGTCTGCTACTCAATTTCTATTAATGCGTGCCGAAAACTGCTTAGCAGCTGGAGGAGGACACTTTGAACAGTTACTGTAAAGCAGGTACTGTATTTTAGTACAGGCAAGTAGTAGGCTTATACTAAAATCCGCAGTCATTAATGGTAAATCAGTACTTTAAAATTGCTGGATATTAATGCGCCATGTAAAGTGTTTGGAACCCTAAGGACAACAACGACAATAGTGGGAGTGTTTATGTAGATGAATTGAATGGCTTTATGTAACTCAGATTTTAATTAAATGTTAAGTGCAGATATTAACTTTACAGAAAACCACAAATTGCTGCCAGTTTTAATATGTATTTAGTAATCAATAAGTTTGTAACAGCAGTCATACTTTTAAACTTCTCTCGCCATTATCTCCATAACCGTTCAACTTCGAATACAGGTGTAGGTGTTTTGGGTTATTTCGGTGTACTTTAACTTAAGGAGCATTCTCCCGAAGTCTGGCACATTCCCCCGGGACACCCTGTATTTTAAAGATAATACGAAATAACATATCGCCAATCAAATAATTTCCTCGATTATTTTTAACAAAACATCATTCCTTTATTTATAAACATAAGTGAAGTTCAAAGTAGCCATTACAGAACTGTATCCACGGATCACCTGAGAAATGGTCGAGGATCTCTTTGGATCCGCGGACAACACTGTGGGAACTACTGGTATAGCATCTATCTTCAAAATATGTTTCAAAGCTGTGAGCTGAATTAATCCAGCTTACAAGGATATTCAGTTTCGGCTTGTGTCATGTTCGTCTTCCATAATAGAATGAAAGATCTTGCTGTTATACAGTTAGTCTATCCGATGAAATGCTTATATCAGAAAGTTAATATTGCTCACCCTTCTCATGATGCAGACGTTAATTAGGTGCGTCTGTGCAGCCTCAAAAGCCTCTTGCACTTGCCGGGAATCTAGCACCGAGTCCTCCAGTCCATAGCCTAGTCACTATTCCAACTGAGCTGCCCCGGCTGTCACCCAAAGAATACAAAAATTATTAATGCCGGCTGCAACGAATTAATTCATGCCATTTCGTACGTGCGGTATACTTTCAGAGTCCGACGCCCGTAATCTGTCCATCTCCAGAATACTTCTATTCGCCATACACAGAGGCGGAGTACATTGGAGTACCTCTGGAACCTCCAGGTCCCCCTCCAGAGTACGAAGACGCAACGCAAGCTGGTCTTTCTACAGCGGCCATCATAGCCAGCCAATCACAGGATTACGTAGACGAGAAGCTGGCTGAGTACCAGGCTACCATTCACCAGCTGCAAGGTAGGACACATCTTCCCTTTCAGTCAGGAACATTTCGGCAAAGTCAGCGACCATGTGTTAGTTTTGACATATTTATCTCTCCGTCAGAACAAAACTATTAGAGCCGTGAGGGTTGTTTGACCGTGCATCTTCCTCATGAAGTAATGTGAAATGCCAGCTTGATGCAACAAGGTAATTTTATTGATGTATTCTTAGCTCGACATGTTTCGGGTACATACGCCTATCATCGCATTAGATGTTGAGTTGCAGCATATGGTTATTCTGCACCGTGTTTCTGGATGGGTGGTGGTCTTGAGAGCCACTACGTAGGTCGTGTGTACGGTGCGGATTGTGCCGTCAACTCAAAATCTAATGCTGCTGATGATGGGCTTATGTACCCGAAAAATGTCGAGCTAAGAATACACCAATATAATTACCTTGTTGCATCAAGTTGGCATTTCATATTATTTTATTAGAGCCGCTCTGTTGGAAAGGAGTTTCAATTGCCATACTAGGAAAGGTACGCTATGTACGGGCCACACGCGCGTGTGTGTGTGAGTACATATGTGTATATTCTATACATACATGTTTCCTTCATATACCACTTTGAGTTAATGGTCACCAAATACTGAAGAACTACTTTCCATAATTGCATATGATTTGTGACTGATTACGTCGTAAACATTGCAGACATTACTGTTTCTTATGTATGTCTTCCAAACTTTAATTTTACCCTGCTCAGCACAAGTGCGCTCTCAGAAAACTGCTTTCGATATTGCAGCTTACATTAAGAGCGACTGTGTGGGTCCATACAAATATGTACTGTACGAATTTCTGTAGGGATTTAGTGATTTAGTTCGTGCAAGTGATCGAAAAAAAAATTCCTTACTGCTTTCTTTTTGGCGCTTCATCTGAACTACTTACAACTTCATTTAGGTATTTATGAACATATCTCTGAAATTCGGAAAAATCTGGATACAAACTACGTGCATCAATATATTGCATGCGAGCCACATGTAACTGCCGAAGGTTTGATGCATTCTTGATACTGGAGTATAAGGAACATGAAGCGAATCTGAATGATTCCTGGGGTACTGTGTTAGATGTGGGTTGTTGGATTGTCACGCAGATGGCAGAAAGGAACAAGAAACTAGACTAACACTGTAACTACTCATTCACTTAAGTGTGTATGTGTTTTGTGCACGAATTACAAGAGATTTTACATCTGACGTTTTAACAAAGCTACACACAAGGATTTTGAGGTGACAGAAAGGATTCATAGATATCCTGTAAATGTACCGAGCATTGAATATGCCACTTAAACATGATATTTAAACACCACAACTTTAGCAGGGCAGTAATGTTTTATGGGACCTTATTTTGTTTCTGTTTGCGTTAGTGTTGAGATCTGAAACGTATTCAGTACGACAAATGACAGAATACAGCTACAAAGAACATCGCACCTTCTTGAAAGAATCGCTAACAGAGAAGACAGGTTGAAGGTTAGCAGCACGTCCGATGTGCGGGCGGGTTTCACAGTCTGTCCATTCATTTCCAAAACATGCAAATTCCTCGAAATTTAATGTGAAGCAATCCCTTCTCCATTCACAGACTTTCTGTATGCCTCAGGCTCCTGTCATGATGATCACAAATGAATCTTTGTGCAGACCGAAACCACGGACTGACCTCTTAATTTCTGTCAAAAATAAACTAGCTGACTGTAGAACCGTTCTTAGTAATGAACCAACTTAATGCACAAATTCTGGTTTTATAATAAGTTTATTATATGTCGCTACATGTTTCGAGCACATAGTGCTCGAAACATGTACAGGCATATAATAAACTTATTATAAAATAAGAATTTGTGCATTAAGTTGGTTAATTACTAAGATTATACTGAGATGCATGGTCAGCAAAACATCGAAATTTGTAGAACCGTCGGTCACTGAAGATATTGTTTGTCGCCATAAAACGTTTTCAGCGATGATTCGAAATGGAGATTTTAAAGACTTCTGACATCTTACGCCCTGTCGAGTGGTAGGCACTGAAGAGTCATCTTCAGGGACAAGCGGTGCTTGACGATGAAGACGAAGGCGCTGTACTCCTTCGACAAGTCGCTAACTGTTTACCACAAAACAGAGCGTAACATTCCAGAAGAGTCTTCTCGGATTGCTTGCTCGTGCAGTTGGGATATTATATTCTTTCGAAACGTCGGTAGCTATGGGTATTTACCAGTCAACACATTGTAGCATTCCAGACGGCTGCGACGTCGTTCTGAGGACCTCAAAATCTTTAATTGGTTCACGTTCTCGTGTGAGCCTACCACTTTGTTATCCTCGCACCTAAACTACCAACTGGAGGATCGCCCATTTTCACTGTTGCGACTGCTTTTTCATTAGATTAGGAGCTGCAGTCCGTCAAAATCACACAAATTAGATAGCTGAACTGACAAAGATTGTTCAGAGACGGGAGAACAGCTCGTTCTGCTGGCACAACCGAGAAGCTGCCTTCCAAGATTTTCGCCTGAGAAAGGACACCGATCCAGCTGCCGATATTTTATTTTTTTTGTATTTTTCTACTTTTAAACACTAGAAACTGGACAAAACAAAAAAACTAACTAACTACAAATGTAGTACACCTGCGCCAGCCAATAGAGAACCAAATTATCTGCTCCGGGGAATTACTGCTACCAGTCTGCTGGGAATTTTTGTCTCTGGAGGCACAGGAATATATGAAAGGACGATATTAAAATGGCTGTTAAATAGATAGTTTGTGGACTTTATTCAAATGCTTTAGGATAGGTTCCTGTGACGGCTGTTGTAAGCACGGTAGCGAACTTTAGATGTTACAAAATGTCAGTTGAGGTCATGTCAAGGGCACTGTTCGATGTGCTTGTGTAAGTAATGATTCACTGTACACTGGAAGCATCTGTACAAGGACATTATTTTCTTAGAATCAGCATATATATTTTGTGACATATACTGTCATAATAGAGGCTGCCCTATAGTCGCATAAATAAGTGTGTCTCAGAACAGAGGGTCATTTTCTCTGGTGGAAGACATAATCGTCGCACTGAAATATTAGCGTTGCGTGATGTTTATCTCATGATGTGCAAATTACGCCTGGGTCTGTCTATTTAGACTTCCTGCGCGGCACATGTATCAGAGAGACTGCCTACATGCTACAAGACGATACAACTGCACCTGCATTCCTGTGGTGTTATGACAGGGCATACTAATTGAAGGATGTCCAAATGTTTAAATCTATGGCACCTAGAAATTAGGTCTGTCAGATTTATTTAGCGTGGAATGCAATATACAGGCGAAAATTCTGTACAGTACATGTGAACGACATGTTAATTTGCGTACTAAGGGAATTCAGACCGTTATAACGGAGAGACGGGTTACAAGATTTCGGTTTAGTTGGGAGAATGTTACATAGTCGGCGTGTATAGATGTGAATTATATCCATATGGCTTTGAATGGGGTCCAGTACTGGGCTTTTACGAAAAAGATTTTCTATGGGTGAAATAGAATATACCGTCCGACAGAATAGGACAGTGATGGAATTTTTCCGTTGGTTTCTGTACATCAAAATTGGTTACTGACAAATATGCCCTCTTTTAGATAAGTCAAGAAAATCTGTATCAATGTGTTTGGGCAAAACTAGCCGTTTGGAGTGTTCAGTATTTGCATAAGGTTGCATGTAACTGATGCGTTAGGTGCAGTTAACCGTGATGCAATAATTGTACCTTATTCATGTCTACATACTGGGCACACGCTCCCGACAAACAGCGTTCCGCGTCTTATGTAAGGGTAGAAGATGCGGTTCATCCTTCCTATTTCTTTGCATGATACACTGTAAAGTGTTATGGAACAAATCACAATAAACAAGTCGCTACGAACTGAAGTACGAATGTTTAGAAAGTTTGGCCTCTAATCTTCGCTACAGTTTAAATAAAAGTGAAACATACTTCCACTTTGACCGCAGCAAAGATAAATATAGCAATATAATTCACGACATGATAATAATGCAAAAAAGTTACTGGAATGTATTAAAAACTTTTACTTCCAGGAAAAAATTAGTAGCTATCATATTGCATAGCGCATGTTCCACAGAATGCTGATAAAATTTCTTCGATTTGAAGCGATTCTTTTTAGCTTGTGCACAGTTAACATTACGGGCAACAAGTTAGATTTAAGCTTGTTCGGCCAAATGTCGGTACAGGCCTAGTACAACTGTTACCGGAGATTTGTCATGTGGTGACTGGTGGAACAAATCTAGCTTGCAGCAGATGCGTCTAGATCTAGCAAATAGAGTTATGTGTGGATACCGTGAAATTAAAAATAGGCAACAGTGTAGTGACTTCACATTGCGTTCATCTACTCATATTAGGCGCATTAAGAAGTAAATTCCACAAACCCCCACCGTGTTTGTGTCCGTCCGTAGCACATTAACAGTGCCGGAACCACGTGGTATTGTTACCGGGCTTTCAGGTTCAAGTTCTGAATTGGACCGGCGATTCAATTTTGAACCCTGAACAGGCTTCATTGAGATTAATTCATTTTGGTCAGTTAATTTAGAAAGGGGGCTGTTGGCTGTAAATACATAGCGAGGGGAAACGGCGGGAGAATGTAAGTGCAGGTACAGCAATCAAATTGATGAGCCTGGCCAGAATAAACGTCAGCTATCAAGCTGATAGAAGTTTTGCAGCTCGGCGTTTCTGAGTGACAACCGAGACTATGATACGTGTGACGACATAATTCATCGCCTAGGAAGTGCCAGTGGCCTTTTTTAATTCTACCCCTTAATGTGCATTATCCATTCTTCGTGTCTGCATTTTGAACTATCGAAGCCTCGACACACTTAAAATTCACAGCTCCCTTATGGACATGATGTCTTTCAAGTAATAAGTCTTCTCGAAATTGTTTGCTTTTGTTGCCTTGTCGTTAAATGCAACTGGCAGATATCTTCGCCTCCTTTCTTTCATCTGATTTGTTTGAAACTCGTGGTATAGACTGTGTTCAAATAATCAAATCACTCAACTTGCCTGCCTCATGAAGAGTCAAGGTTTTGCATTTGGCACTGGCTGTAGATTCTGTGGGATGGTGGCGGTGGGGGTAGGGCGAGGGGTCCCCGTAAATGTTAGACACGGGGCACGACCCCTAAGCATTGATAAAAGTAAGCAAAAATTAAAGTGCCTTTATCACACAACATGGAATACAAATTTATTTTTTCTGGTATTAAAATTACTGTAACACCAAAGACTTATCCCTATACCATGATCAGTTTTTAGGAATGAATCTTGAAGTGCTGCATGTTCTTTGTATTTGTACCTTAGTTTTTTGGTGGTTAATAAACATAGTAGGAATGAAATTTGATTAAATTTAACATAATTGTGTACCAGTAGATGTTAAAATAAAAAAAAGGATAGCAGGTGAATTGCCAGCACCTAGCGAAGAGACATACCTGCTATATTCATATAGTGGTGTTTAAAGCATACTGCAAATGGTCTGATGATTTGCCCTAAAATAATAACGTTTGTCGCTTCCTCTGAACGTGTTATCCAGCGCCTCCCGAGCGCCAAACAGTTCTGGCGCCGCTGTTTGTGGAAGTCAGAATTTAAAATATTACTTGTGTACAGACTCCCTCCGTCAATCTCGAGTCTTACGCACATGCAAGCAGCTAGTGTGGGTGCGTGTATTTAAACGAATTAAATCTTTTTGGCTCCTCGACGAAGTTTGTCGAGCTCTACTGTTGACAGTCTGCTACAGCAGAATACTATGACTGAGCCTTGTCGTGGTTTTTGCCAGTTCTTCCAGGAGAATTCCGAGACCGTATCATGCAAGAGGCGATGACAACTTAGTTTCACATATTTTACAATACATCATCCATTAATCATCCTACATCTGAGCCTGAGACGTTGCGAGCCTTATTGAATAACTCACAAATAAAGCGTAGCTGATGGGATCATATTTAAATGTGCTAAGAAGTGGGTTTTGAGGGTTTGAACTGGATGTGGCTGGTATAGAACCCGGACCAAGTACGACGTTTTGTAACACAGTACCGATCCAGTGGCGGCGGGGAGTTTCTTAGGCACTGGAAGTACTTCTAGCCTCTAAAGAAAGTCGCTGATTGAGGGAGTTGTTTGCCGCACAGTGTCTGAGCCTGAGTGCGGTCTTATTTATTAATCCCACTTCTGTGTACATTGGAAATTAATTGAACAGATGTACGGCTACATTATTTGTAAAGCAGCAGGAATCTGCACCTTTAATAATATACAGTGACGCTCCAGCATACACACGTTCTGTTTTTAAAGTAATAAAAATAGCTTTTTGCCACGACCATTTTTGTATTTAGAACAAGCCATGCCAAAAACATATTGACAAATTTAATATAGACTAGTTTTGTTCACAGTATTGTGCAACGTTTTAGATAAATAATTATATTAGAATGGCCTATAGGGCAATCACATGACAAGTGACTACACGGGTGTACTTGATCGTATGTGTAACAATAAAAGGGGTGTGGCATGTTTACCATATGAGACCCGACAAAAAAACATATCTTTAAAGTTCCTGACAGCCAGCCAAATGAGCGAACATTTTTGGCCCCCAGTTTATCTTTGCTTCTAGCAAAAATAGAGCAGTCATCGATGGGTCAAACGTTTCACCTGCCGAGTACTCCAGAGAGGATGGCTTTCGCCGTATGTAATGATTAGACTATCTGACGAAAAAACGGAATATGCTGTAGTGAGAAGTGTGCTACTTGTAAAGACAGCCAGAGCTGCACAGTAGGAAGGAGCCGGGTGGATGCTGCAACGTGAGACCTCAAACATAAAGTCGTGAATTGTAAACTGACAACTAGAAAAAGTGATTTTGTAATTTGAGGCTTTCTTTCAGGTTTAATAATTTTATTTGGTCTTCTGTTTTTCAAGAACCTTGACGGAACGCATAAGGCAAAGGTGGGGGGGGGGAGCACATTGTTCCTCCCAAACGTTGGTAACCTCTTCACGATATGCATAGAGTCATAACCAATAAGACAAAAAAAGTGAATAATATTGCTTTCGCGAAAATGGAACCCTTTCTTGATGTTGGCCCTTATGAACAACGAGTTCCATTCGTGACTCATAATGCCCAGTTTATAGTATTATGTGCCTACTCATGATCGCATTTTTGTATTTTGTCGTTACTTAAGTAGGGATTCTGAAAATTTGGTATATCTGGCACGTTTGTAATTGTTGACGTACAAAATTTATTTCGTACGTAATGTATAGGGAAGCTTATGATCTATCTCCAAACCAAATTTCACGTACTCTGTTGGTTTACTATTTATAGCCATTAAACCGAACACTAAACAAAACCCCAGTACGGGCGCCCAATTCTTGTTTCACACGTACTAAATTATTATTCTAACTAATTTGCATACGTTATTACACATCAGTTCAGGACCATGAAATAAGTAACATTTCCACATGAGAAGGTCGTGCGTCCACCAAGTTATTAGTGATTTAGGGAATTTAGTTTACCTACAGCATTACAAATTTCTCACCAACTGTCACGCAAACAGGAAGAGTATTTCCGAAACGTGATATGTCGGACACACAGGCACAACGTGGCGATCTCACACGCAAGGAGGAAAAGCTAACAACCATACACCAAGAAAAAATGTTTCGTTTTTCGAGACTCAAACGACATTATGCTGCTTGTTGTGGTCTTTCTATGACAGTGTGCAAAGAAGGTTGTATTAATGTGAGACTTATGGCTATCACAGCGGTACTGATTAAGATCCACGTCTTTAGGCAAAGAGTTAACCGACTTATCGGAGGAGATTGCTTTCTCCAATTTGAGGGTCCGACAGTCCAATTGTCAAGCCACGCGGCATCATATCCCAGAATACTTCAGTATTTGATTATTCAACTGCTTGAACAAGCATTTCATGAACCATCGAAAGCTCAGTAGTTAGGTATTTGGCTGTTTCTTACAATTCTCAAATTCAACATACAGTATTTGTAATAGGGATTGTGATGTCCTCTGTGAAGGAGGAACTAAAAAGGTTGTGTGTATTTTATACTAATTTCAGTCGTCCAAGGTTGTGATCGTCTCGCCAGCTAGTTAGGGCGCTGTGGTTGCTGCTCCGAGCAGACGGGGATGTAACACGAATTTCATTCTTTCCCCGACAGATGACACGAGTGGCCTCGTTATAGTGACCGGTTCTGATGTAAGAGAAAATAATGACATCATTAGGATGCGATTGGGTACTGTGCTACGTGCGTTCCGAAATATTTAAGACCCCAGCTCCATAAAAATACTATTAACTTTAATAAAAGTTGATAATAATCCGTGTAGGTACAAATGCAAAACTGCATCTTATGTTTATTGGACCGTGCATCATTGTGACAGTTGAAGAATAAAAGACCAACTTGATGTCACTTGGTATTTTATTTCACTTCTTATGTCTCAACATGTTTCGGACATTAATATATCCATCATCAGGAGCTTGCGACTATTCTGTTGAATTACCACATTAGTTGTATTGTTCTTGGTTCGATGTGTGTTGGAGATTCGGTGTGGTTGGGTTGGAGTGGTATCCGTGTTGCAGGCTGAGGCACAATTGTGCCTCAGCCTGCAACACGGATACCAATCCCTCCAACGTGGCCCGATCGGGCCACGTTGGAGGGAAGCAGCTGTACCAGTATTATGACCTGTATCGGAAGTTGCGGCTACAGTGTTTAGTACTCCTGATGATGGGTGCTGTGACACCCGAAACATGTAGAGTGACTTTGCAGTAAATAAATATCTGCATACAGTTGCATCTGGTTGTATTTTTATTAACACTGAATTACGATGCACGGAACCATGAGTTTTAAAATCTTTCCAATTTCTTCCACTTTCCTCGAACGTTTCAGTAATTTCAGTCTAGGACGGTGCCGCACATTTCCAACAGAATCCAACTCTTATCATTAAAAAGTGTCCGTATGTAACGGTCTGATTGTGATGATAATGAGAAGGAAAGGGATAAACAATATAAACTATGCACCTGAAATGTAAAATATCATAAGCGTCGAAGGGAAGCGGATGTCTCTAAATTTCACATAATTATTCACTCGAGGTTTCATGACATTAAAATGTGTAAGCTAAAAAACGTAATTTGACAGAAGCCATCCCGTTGTGCAATAACAATTTTATTATACTATATACCGTCAGTACACAACAACATGAATATAGTAACAGAGTAATGTAACCCATTGCATACATTATATTAGTATATTGATGATGTTGTGTACTGACGGTATATAATATATTATATAAAAAACGTAAATCTAAAGTGTCAAGAATGAAAATTTGCTTGCTACTTTTAACACGTTTCGGAAGTAGTAGTGAGTGATTTATGAATATTATGAAGCAGTAGTCAAGTTTCTTGACAGCTCTGGTGGTTTATACCCACTGAAACTATAGGACGAAGTGGATGTTAGATTACTTATTACCAACAGTGAAACGAAACAGACTGTTGTATATTTCTTGGTTAGGGAGGTCATTTAATTTGAATATTGTGTATTGTAAGCTAATATGGCTTGGGAGGCATGTGAACCGGAACCTGTTTGAGGGTACTGCCAAATAACAATATGAACACAAAGAACGAGTTCTTTTATAGTTGAATTGTTTGGGTTAAGGCTGCATATAGGTGTAACCTCGCTAGTAAATTGGGGGGGGGGAGCGGGAACAAAATTGACAATGGGTATTAGGCACCTTAATTTACGAAGGAGTCAAGTTAGAAAAGGGGGGAAGATGGTTTGACCCAGTCCTTAATATACATACACCCCTTTCCCCCAGTCTTCCCCAATTATTAATTTGCCCTTCTTCAGCTCGTTAGCCAAAAAATTTGTTCTTAGTATAAAAAATAGTGAAGCGGCATTTCCCCCCTTGCCCCTAGTTACTCGTATGAGACTGCGTGTGGAACTACGAGATGATAAACTGACACGAAATATTAGGCATTTAGCAGACAGGACAGTGAGTCGGACTGAAATACAACAGAGGCGGTATAACTAACAAACACATATCTCTTATTACAGGCTGTGTTCTATTATTTTAAAATATTTGCCGAATTGCGATATAAAATTCAACCCCCAAAACACAGCAACGATAGGTGCTTTAAAAAAGTTGAAATCCGTTTTTTATGTTGGAATTTTTATGGAATCTGAAAAATTAAATATTTTTTTTTTAGGTTTCCTTGCCCGATGTGTTCAGGGCTAAACGTTTGGCAATGGTAAATGTTTTAAAAAACACGTGTATGTGTGTTGTTATACTTGTGTGCTGGTTGTCAACAAATATGTAAGGTACGCGGAGGATCGAAACGCGACTGGAAAGTGATCTAGATGATTTAAAGGTCTGGAACAATGTATTCCTTAGGAAGAAATTGTGGAAAACTTAATTTGTTTTGTTTTACTGTCTGAACGTCTGTTAACCTTTAGACGCCTAATGTCAACTATAGTTGACGTACCGCACCGCTAACCTCCAAAGTTGCATTTTATATATTTAGTCAACAAATATAGGTACCGAATATTTTAAACATGGTGTATACTTTCCTTTTTTTCTCTCTCTTCAAAATGCAGTTTGTTTCATAATTCTAACTTGTTTGGTTCCTGTATTATTCACATTTTATATACAGGATGTGCTAAAATTAAAAAAATAATTCCGGCGCCAAAAGGTGAATCGACGTTAGAACTTTCGAGTGAAAAGGGACCTGTAACATGTATTAATTCTACTGTGTCAAGTCGCACCTCTCGGCGCCCACTGCGAAGTCCTGCTCTCGCAGTCGAGTGTAGCGTGCAATTCAGGCTGTAAAATATCGCACAGAGATGTTATCTTAGTTGAGCTCACAGCATACAGACTTTCGTGTTTCGAAATAGGCGGATGTTACTCATGAAGTCTGAATGTATGTAATAGTGCATGATGTGTATAAGTGCAGCTGACGTGAAGCATGCTAGGGAGAACAGTGTTGATGTCTGAAGGGCTTATTCCGTTTGGTTCCCTTCTATTCTCTAATATGTACACCATTCTAGTGCAAGGATAATCATACAGCAGAGAAAACAATGAACGAGCCGTGAGTGTGTGGCTTATTGTACACTGTGTAAATATAATAATAGCAGTGAACAGACGAAGGTCACGACAGGCAGTGTACGTATAACGTAACATTGAGAAGTGTTCGTGCAACCTTTGTTGTCGTGGAAAAGCAATGACTGTTACACAGCCTGAGTGTGTGTATTTGTAGCCTTAGGTATCCAGCATGCAATGCGCATGCGCCATGTTATCATCTGTGACCTGCCGTGTTCTACAGTATTTTGCCACGTTTTCTCGTAAACGGAACGATTTTCGAAATAAAAGTTGCTGAACACAAAAAGTGTGTTTTGATTTTCTGTACAACTTTTGTCTGAAACATTTCTCATTCTAAGAAGAAATGAGCGAGATATGATAAAAATATGTATCGGTCTTCATGTAAATTACCATTTATTCTTGTCCGATTTTAATGGAACTTGAATTTTCTCGACAGATTTTCGAAAAATCCTCAAATATCAAATTTCTTGAAAATCCGTCCGGTGAGAACCGAGTTGTTCCATTCGGACGGAGGGAAGGACAGACGTGACGAAGCTAATAGTCGTTTTTTTTTGCAATTTTGCAAAAGCGCCTAAAAAGTAAGAGAAGCAAATGTTTGTAGGTCATGTGAATGTTGAATACGAACTGATTTTGTCTCCTTGATTTTAAGAAACGCGTGCTTATCAGGAAGAGGACATCTGTGGATCAGGTTTTGATTGAATTCTTATTTAATTATTCTTCCTTGTATGGCGAGGAAAAAGCAGTTTCTTCGAATCTGTGGAGAGAATTATTGAGTAGCTTTGTCAGTGCAGAATTCGGTACGAGGTAGCAGTTTTGATGTTGTAACTGCCTTATTATTATTATTGTGCGTTTCATAAGCTGGGTGATTGTGTCGCTTAATGTGCACGACGTCAGATGTCACTCGGTAATTGAAGTATCACCAGTAAGATATAAATAAAAAATAATTCGATGATTGGACTTGATCTCCGCGATGAAAAATGAACAAATAGTGTAGATGTTCATGAATTTTGTTGTATATCGTCGTAAGGCAATTAATTCCCTTTGTGCGTTGGGTATATATATATATAGTAATTATCAAAACAATAATTTATAATTCAAAATGGTGTCGATCTTGTGTGTTAACAAACTGTTGTGTTTAGACTCAATGTATAGTATTTCTGACTACACCGTATATTTCGTTGGCTGCATAACAAATCAACAGGGACGTATTACAGATGTTTATTTCCGCAGATTTAATCTTTGTGATTTAATTGATGTTAAGCTAGGAAAATTCGGTCATTTAATCGTTGAAGAAGTTTAAGTTAAAATCAATATTTTTTGTTGGGAAGCAGCAAGAAGCCAGTGGGATAAAATGCAGACGTCATCACTTAGCAGGCTGTTTAAATGCTCCATCTGAACGCCATATTAGCATGAAGAAGTGTACGTGGAGGCGTCTTCAGTTTACGAAGGTTTACTTCGTCCCGCGTTTACACCGGCGAACGTAGGGTTATAATTAATTAGTTATTAGTTAATTAATTTACCTCTATGATTGCCTTTTCAGTCTTTAGATGCTAAACGTGTTTCATGTAAGAAGAGTACGTCATAAGAACGGTCGGCCTGCCAGTCGCTGCCTTTATATTCTAATCCATTTATTGTCTTCTGAAGACGTTTTGTTTTGGAAGGTCTGTATCAGTCACTATCCGACGATTCAGATCTGACTGTTATGTACTGCCTTTTGTGTTTTTTGGACACTAGACGATAGACAAACTGCAGAAGCTAAGTGGAACTAACCTGCCACATAAATTTCCTTTTGTTTCATAGTGATACACTATAACTCCTTAAGTTACATAAAACACAAAACGATACCTGTCCTCTGAGAGGTTTCTTGTATGTCGCTTCAATCTGTTCACTGAGATTCTGTAATATCGCAGTAGAACAGGGCACGATGTTCTCCTTCCACGTCTCTTCCAGTTGATAATCCACAAATAATTCGAGACTGCATAATCTGTACGGTCGAGAAAGTTTGCTTACATAAACTAAGAATTAATAATCTAATCATCTCGGACGTTGCATATGACATGAGGCATACACGACACGTAACGGAGAAAGGAAAGTTTTATTTGAAACATTTATCTTAACACACCATATAAACCAACGAACTGCATATTTTCTAAATTAATGTTTTAATTTTTTATTTTGATGTCGTCTACATGTTTCGAGCCCTAGGGTTCATCTTCAGGAAGACGATTGTACACGCAGTTATGTTATGGTATGCACGGTGCAAAAAACCAAACATACCAATGTAAGAACATAAAAGAGAAGTTATACAAACTAATTCAGCGGTATGGTATAACAAAACATGCAATGTAAAACATACCATAAAATAACTGCTGAAGATGAACCCTCAGGTTCGAAACATGCAGAAGACATCAACATTTAAAAAAATATATATTAGTTTAGAAATTGTGCTTTTCGTTGGTTTATATTGTATAATTATATTACAATGCACGGTGAAAAAAATCGTAAAATTTATCACATTGTTTGCACAAAAGAAACGCAGTAAAGGGAAACTTCCAATCTGTAAGCAGGGTGCTAATCCTGCCGTGTTTGATTATCATTTTTTAGTAAATAAAAATCACGATCGATGAAGAACAAATTCAGAAATAACAAAAGTGTATGGGAACTGCGATGTGGAGCACATTTTTCTACTGAACGGGGAGTGCTGACCGCGCAGAGAAGTTTGATTTATGTACGTCACGGGCGGAATATGTATTACCAGATACTTAGCGTAAGGATTTGATTCATTGCAGCTAGGAAGCGTCACGAGTACCCGCATGTTCTGAAAGCCTGCAGTCACGCAAACTAAGTTTCAGAAGTTCTAGTAAAGACTGTAGATCTACTTGCCTTTTCCGAGTCCTCTAGAGCAAACACATGATAATTCTTCCGAATTCCTCCCAACAAGGTGTTCCTAATAATTTTACCAGCACTAACTTAGTGACGTAACATCTGGGCTTGTTACAGTGTCCGTAGATTGAATAAATAGTTTGATAAATAAATAAATAAATAAACTGTCGATAAATAGGCCCAGTAGGTTATCGCGAGGGGAACTGAGTAATAATTATTATAATATATCTTCACCATAATAATTATAATCACAGTCATTATTCGTGTTAGGCGCGTATGTCAAGCAATTGCGAAAAACGACCATTAGCTTCGTGACGTCTGTTATTTTGTCTGTATGTCTGCTTGTTCGTCTGCATGGAACACCTCATTTCCCATCTGATGGACTTTCGTTGAATTCTATATTGAAAATTTTACTAAGAGCTGCCGGCACATTCCGGTTTTAGTTAGAATCGGACAGAAAATAAAGAATATTTGACATGTACATTTTTGACTATTTTGGTGCAAAGATCACCACTATTTTTATGGCTACTAAAATTCCTACAGTTACTGTGGTTGAGCTTATTGCCACAGTTACCAGTATTCCTATGATTACTGTGGTTACCAATGTTTCTGTTGTTGTTGTGGCCACTTGGGTTTACATGGCCGTAGGGACAATAACAGAGTGAAAGCGCCGAAGTCTTACACGGTGCGGACAATTCCTAATTTGTTTTTATTGATGTTGAAGCAGCAAGCCAGGGTAATTGCGTAGCGTGTGCCTGTTCAGGCTGCATCACAAAAGGTCGAATGGTCATTCCTGCCTGCTGTTGGCTAGACGGTACGGACAGACCCTAGCGTATGGAGGGCTCTTTTTGGCGCCCGGGGCGAGCAATTACAATGGCCGTACATAATAGAAATTATGAACTTAAAACATCGTAGTCATTTTTTGAACTCCCTGGCTCAATAATTAAATAATTCTTGAGGACAACAAATCAAATATTATATTTAAAGCATTTACTATGCCGCCAGGAGTGGCCGCACAACTCGCCCCTTCACCCCAGCTACGACCCTGTTGACTGAAGAATCTTCCTCTTCTTCTTCTTATAAAGCGCTACAACCTATAAAAGGCTCTGGCTTGCTCAACCACTTTCTTCCAACTATCTCTATTCTTTGCTACTTTCTTCCAATTGCTTATGTTTGTGCTCTTTATATCTTCCAAAACGTCATCTTCCCGACGTGTATTAGGTCTTCCAATTGGTCTTTTAGACATGGGTTTCCATCTCTTAATTTTCTGCACAATATTATCCTCAACCATGCGTTCAACATGGCCTAACCAATTTAATCTTTGTTTTTAATAAACCCAATTATATTTTTTCCTTTTAATATATCATTTATTTCTTGATTAGTTTTAATCCTGCAGTGGCCATCATTTGTTCTTGTAGGATCAAATATTTTCCTCATGATCCTTCTTTCGAAAGTCATCAGTTTATGTGTCATATTTTCCTTAAGTACCCTTGTTTCGGAGGCGTAGGTTACTGCTGGGCGAATTAACGTGTTATAAAGTTGTAGTTGTAGTTTGAGGTTTCGGGATATTAATTTTGATGAAAATAGTTTTTTGCAAACAGGGTACGCCATATTTCCTGCTGATATTTTTTCTTTAATTTCCTCCTCAATAGAGCTGTCAGTATTCACCATTGTTCACAAGTATTTAAATGAATTCACTTACTCAAACTGTTCTTCTCCCGTATTTAAGTAAGTAGGCTGGAATATTTTACTGGTACAATATAGATATTTGATTTTATTGTTGTTTACTATGAATCCAGCATTTAGAGCCTCGTGTTTGAGTTTGCAAAAGGTGTCAAGATTTGCTTTGTTCTTCCAATTATTACAATGTCATCTGCGTAGGTGCAAATCTGCTTTTTTCCTCGGACTTCTATGTTGACTGAATCACAAACCAGAATTTTCGACAGTCATTTTATCCATGCTGCTGCTGCTGCTGCTGTTCATTTCCCGTCACCTGAAGACGGCAGTTTCTGATCTGTGTAAACTGGCTTATAGTTACTACCCGACCTAGTCCTCAGAGGACACTGCTCCTTCATAAGCTGACAGTCGCACAGTTAGTCAAGAAATTTCCTGCTATTTGTGAAACACGAAGGTGCAGTAGCCTACCCTTCTCACGACATCACGCCTGGTAACAAGCACGTCCTAACTGCAGTCTCCTGTTGGTTTCTGAGTGAAGGTCGTTAATGTTTATTTGCGACTGTAATCCGCGAGTAACTGAATGGTTCCGTCTTTGTGAATTGTCGCTCTGTACGTATTTCTAAACTGAGCTCCATTCGTTGTGTATAAGCGAGCTTGTGCCTAAAATTAATTAAATTTACTGGTAAATGCAACCAGACAAAACAGAAAACTTTAGATAATAATATAGCACATTTTTATTTGATCATCTTTATCCTCACAAAAATATTCTAGTTTCACAGAACACAAAGTTTTACACAATAAATCCAGCATTTCGCATTTTAACTTCACAAACAAATTTTGAACCAATTTACCATTTTCCATTTCACTCGATATAAAGGTTACACTATGTGGGCCGCGACCTACACATTGTTGCCAACATAACAATGCCACTTTTGTCAAGTGTGCAACCAGTAAAGTAAACCTTGATCTCCAGCGCGACAGCATCACGTTGCAATTTTCGCACCGTCATCACTGAAGTGACTGTGTGCTACCGCACCCACATCATTACCGTGGTGTCCATGAAGTGCAGAAGTCTGGTTCTGAATGTGCGTCGTATAACCACAGACCACCCTCGCAGAGCACAGCGAAGACAACTTAGTGGACATCATACGACACAAAACACGTTACGTAACGCTACTTGCTTGGGAGCGACAAGGACTCCCAGACCGAAGACGTCCAAGAAACATGCATCCGCAACAGATGACAGCGTAACATAACACTACGAATACGTGTCTTCACATGACATGTCCGGTCGGAAAGTTTTGTGCCCTGGTATCTCATAATGTCAGCGGCGCTTTTTGATTTGAGGAAGAAACTTCAGAAAAAAAGTTTAATGTCGCTCTTGCATGTAATCGTTCCGGTCCATACCAGTTTCTTTGTTTTGTGTTGTGCAATTTCTATGATAATGGAGCAATATTTGTGCACGCAATTCTAGGTACGTTAGGGTAAATCCAGACACTTACCGTCGTTAAGACGTGAGACAAACCGGCTATCTCACGCTCAGATAAAACCCGATCGATTTTAGCGATGTTGTTGGAATACAGGCAAAACACAAAACTTTTCAATGTGGATTTTTCTGTGAGGTCACGACAATCTTAATGTTATCTAAATGTCACATAAATAACTTCAGTAGAATACTGGCAGAATCTTGGAAACATGACTTTGGGAGAGAACTATTTCCTAAGACCACGACTGTTAAAATAAATCGAAGTATGAGTTTCTGCATCCGGAAGTCGTAAATCTGGTAGGTCCTTGGCAGAACACTGTGCCCCGCATTTGTACGTAAAGCAACCAGAACACTTGAAGACCATCTTGTACCCAGCTGTTAAATACATCGCTGTGCCGGTTTGTGTCGCTAAGAAGCAAGAGGGTGTAAAAACTGTCTTCTCACATAGATAAACGTTACAGCTTTCTGCTAAAGGCATTTATATTTGACTCTCCGTCATTGCGTTCAGACCAACCATATGGTGCTACTGATCTCATGTATATTGGTCTCTGGGAAGTATAATTATAAATAACATATTAGAATTACTGCGGAATAGGAAGAATGCAAAACCGAAATCACTATATTTAGTCAACCGTATTAGTACGACATATTCCAAACGCCTAAATTAAATTTAAAAAAGAATAAGAATATTCCATGACCGTTTGGCCATGAATATTGCAAAATGCACTGTTATTTTAAAGTTAGGGCCAAAGAATTAGTGAGGTGCTGATGTTCAATCACGGAGTCCTCCTTATAGTGTTCTGAATATTTTATAGTCGTACTGATGTCTTATATATATATTCAACTGCACTCCGATTACAGACAAAATTGCACCTACGCACACTGAAGAAAACAAGTAAGAAATAATAAAAAACGAAGGGCTTGAAAAATGACTTAACAAAATGAGAATATGAGAAAGTAATTGAATTATAGTTTGTTTTTGTTGTCATTAGGAATTCTATTATATCTCTGACTATAAAATGCAAACGTCAGTGTTTGGATGCTTTATTTTTAAATCAGCGAATTTTTCCTTTCCATGCTTATTTTAATGACCGCTTCTGTGGTATAGTGGTCAGAGTTTCTGGCTACAGATCCCCGGCGCTACCAGATTTTCTGAGTAGTAGTGGGTCTGGAACGGGGTCCACTCAGCCTCGTGAGCCTCATGAGGTCAATTGAGAAGCTACTTGAATGAAAAAAGTAGCGGCTCCAGGTCTAGAAAACAGAGATTAACGGCTGTGGGGACCCGTTGCGCTGACCACGTGACACCCCTCTATCCG
>Ga0123354_10003641_pt1 | contig 21383 bp, 12 predicted proteins | sample TergutLab28metaG_2_FD_97872 | JGI IMG/M metagenome (GOLD analysis project Ga0123354, IMG submission 97872) | Labiotermes labralis P4 segment gut microbial communities from Petit-Saut dam, French Guiana - Lab288 P4 | ecosystem: Host-associated > Arthropoda: Insects > Digestive system > Gut ... | reverse complement strand
CTCATTCTTCTCGATTTTATCACCCGCACAATATTGGGTGAGGAGTACAAATCATTTAGCTCCTAGTTATGCAATCTCCTCCATTCCCCCGTTACCTCGTCCCTCCTAGGTCCAAATATTCTCCTCAACACCATGTTCTCAAACACCCTCAGCTTCCTTTCCTCCCTCAATGTCAGCTTCACTCTTACTACATGTTCAAATATAACCTACAAGAGGCGACCTACAAGCAAATATTTAATTAATTGCCTGCAATTTCTCCTGTTTAAAGAAATAAAAAATCGTTTCTGAATAATTAATACCTCGAAACAGACAAAGAATTACGAGACGCATGGGAGGACTCTGTTTGAACAAGGTGTACCCTCCAGTTGTCAGAGATAATGCGACTTGTTTCAAATAATTTGAACAAGTCTTTTAATACAAATTATGTTCCTTTGTAAGAAATGTTACTTATTTCTGTGAACAAAGTAACGAGCTCAGATTCACTAGTATGAACAGAATAAAGTATGTGATTCACAAAGAACACTATAACCATATTCTTCTTTCTCCCGAGACAGTAAGTTCTGAAAACACATGGCCGCAACTTTCCTTCCTCATTTCAGAGAATATGTTCAAGACAGCAGGAGATATTTTGTGATTTTTTACATTTAATATTTTCGTATACAGTACTGTTATGGCCACACTAAATTTCACTAAAACAAGCCTAACCTCAGATGATTCTCGTGCTCTTTCTTCTGTAATTCTCAACATAAAAATAACGCTTTCTACAAACGTTTTACTGCGGTTGCGTTTATAATCTACACTTATCCAAAAATTAACTTTATCCCCAGTGATTTAATTGTCATTTCATTTAATTTAAAGGCTAAATAAAGACTACAGAGTGCCTGTACTTTTCATTTTCTATTCAACAATTTTATTTGCAAAAGCTGTATTTACTTCTCAGGCATTACTTTCACACCACCTTTTGCATACCCAGCAATAACCAACGTTACTATCACTTCCAACTTATCAATCCGAACAGTCGTCATGCATGAACAAAGCAGGTTCGAAATGTCCCTGTATTACAATAGAAACAAAAGAGTAGGATAAGAATAAAAAGTGGTCACGTGATGTACACCCCTGATTTACGCAAGCACACAATATAAACAGTGACGAAATATCAATGAATGTTCGGCTCTCCTAGGTAGTACAATGGGACCACCATTGAGGGTTGAATGCGACCGTATATCCTACGTCTTGCCGGGGTGGCCTATTGTTACGGTACGAAGCAGTAAATGAAGCCCAACACTGTGCCTTAGTTAATGGCCCGTGGTCTTCCTGTCCCCCTTCAATGGATCCCGAACTACCGGTCTACCGCTACACTTACAGTGTCTAACATCAGTCCTCCGAAGTCTTCAATATACAAAACAATTCCCCTCTTTAGACAGAAAGGAGATGAAATGTTTATTGAATATGTAAAGAAAATGTAACATTACAAAGACATAAAGATAAGTCACTTAAATAAAGCAAAACTCTAAAAAGAATTACAATTATATTTTACTTTCCACTCAAAATTACGGAGTAATCGGGCTACTGGGTTCACCGCATGCAACATGCTTCTTTCTCCTCGTGTCTTACGGAAACAGCTGATTCTCCACAACATAACCTTAATGTCTACGGTCATAATAAATTCAAGCCCAACGAAGTGACATCGGGATCTAACTGTATATCGTGCACAGCACTGCATTCCGTGCGTCATTTTAGGGACTATAGCGTCGAACTATTGAAGATTCAAGTCTTTGTCACAGGGTAAGCAGTTACCGGAGTTCGCAGGATTGTTAGTGCTTTCATGTTCAGTGTAAAGCAATCCTAGAAGAATTCTTGGAATGCTTGAATCTCAAGATAAAGGCACACTAATGTGACGAAAAGTCGGTAAGCAGTCACCCATTGACACAGCCTGACATCATTGAGAAAATGAATACTAAGCAACTCTGTTTCGAGAAAATAAAACAGGATGCCCTATTGAGATCTTCACTCTCCTGGGATATTATGCAGCGTGGACCGGTAGTTAGGTACCTACGTTTCGGGACAACCTATAGGTGATCTTCAAGGGTCTTGAACCTTGAAGTATTACGTCCCGGTGGAAGACCGAAATCACGCGAAATTCTCTATTATTGCCTATAATATGTTATTCTATACGCACTAAGCAGGAATAAATGTGTGTTTTATTACTTCAAGGTAAAGGAGGCGAAATTCATCCTAGAATAGGCAACAGTGGCCCAGAGGGGGAGTAGAGGTATAGCTCTACTCTTTCTTTAACCTCGGCGCTAGGTGGGATGGGTGGTCAACTCCACTTCCCTGTCGCTTTACATCCGGGAACGACACGATACACATTGTATAGGAACCTGAGTGGGCTCTAGGGACGGTATGGACGGTTGCGGAAAATCTCGTCCTCACCGGGATTCGATCCCCGGGCCGTGCTGCCTGTAGCGAGTTGCTATACCGTCTGAGCTAACCCGGCCCACTGTAATATTTCAGATCAAACAAAATTCACTTCTTGAAACTCAAGTACGTTCTTACTAGTCTCTATCATTTATAACCCATTATAAATAAAAGTATCAAAATCAGTGATACAAAAACGTGCTAATTATAAAATAAAAGGGATATTTTAATTAGGCCTGAAGTCACTGGATAGAAGATGTCCTGGCAAAAATTCGAACCAGCCATCTACCGAAAACTAGTGTTGTTAGCGCTACGCTAACCTGTTTTGAGTCATTTTTTAATTTATTAACTACTGGAGCATTACGCGAGGAATGTACATGTTATACAGCGTGGCGTTTCATAATTAGGAGCTGCGACCTCCAAGATGAAAAGAATATTTTTTCCAGAGGGCAACAAATATTATGCCGATAATGAGGATACTGAAATAGCTGTAACAATAGGGCTCACATTACAATACAAACAGACAGTTCCATGAAAAAGCATATTTCATAAAAATCACTAAGGCAAATTAGAAACTATTTTTGGCATTTGTAAATCACGGCTCAAGTGTTTCAAAATATTTCATATTCATATCTTGCACTGATGTTAAACTTCAAAAACCTTTTCACGCCAACAAAGAGCAATAAATGTCTGTTGTGCGTTGATATTATTTACACGAAATTCTCTTCCCACATATTTCGATCATTAAAATCATCCTCCGGATACGCATGCAGTAACACCAAACACTGCAACAGTAAAAGTTAAAACTTGTCAACATGATGGAGCAGACTATGATGTAAATACAAACAAACCACAAAGAATAATATAAAAAAATATTTCTTTGGGTTGAAAAGTTCTTTTTTTAATTTTAAGTAATTTTATACGTTGTTGACGTGGTTTTGGCTACTTGAACCACCTAAAAAGAGTCAGTCTGTAAGAATGTGTGAGGAACTGTTTCAGAACTCCTCCTGAAATGACTTCCATTTTTGCTTTCCCTCTCCGTCAGGCCAATTATTTGACGCGGATTTCTTATTTTTTCCAGTCGCTAAGGCATTTATGCAGCAGATGACGTCCAGTAGAGGCGAGGCGCCCGAATGGTCCTATTAGTTGCCAACATCAAGAGTAATTTAATTTGAGGCATTTTATAAACAGCTGCTTCCTAACCTAACTTCCTAATTAAGCTTACGATACGAACTCACTTGGACTGGAGTGAATGCTTTGCTTCGGTTTAACACAAAGGACTACACAGAGATTCATGCTTCCAAAAGGACTTTCATTACATGTGAGAGAAATTTAATGTCTCAGCTGCCGACCGGAGTCTGTAAGCTCTCTTTAGGTCATGTTCAAACGCAGACATGAATGCAGCTTAGGGACAGGTGGTAGACCGACGTGAAAGAAGAGGAAGATTCTACCACAGCAGAAAACACACGATTGTTGTTATTGTAGACCTACTGGAAAGGTGTCATTCTCTAGAAGTCGCACATATATAAGCAGTTCAGGATATTTAGTGCCACTAATGGCTACTGTGAGGCTGAAGTCCGACAGACTACAGCAGAACATGGAAATGATGCGAAGCTGAATAACGGTTTAATTTCCGGTAGACGCCTACATCTTCACCTCCGTGTCAGTACTGTTTCTGGTGTCCAACCAACGTTCTGCAAAACGACTATCAGATTTTTTATTTTCTCCGGGATATTGCGCTGGGGGAGTGACTAAGCATTCACCTCCTCTCTGCGAAGGAAGTTAAGAAAGACACTGGAGCTGCACCTCCAGTCCACCACAAGCCATTTCCGCTTATGTGATTCATTATGCACAAACAACATGTGGCTTATCTTGTGGTATATTGTCGGCAACTAAAGCATAAACCTGCTGTTCATTTTATATTTTTCACCCCCTTACAAAAGCAATATACTTAGCCACGAATATAACCTCCAAGGATATATATATTTTAATGAAGAAGGTCAGGGAAAGTTAAGGATAATGTGGCTCGGCATCAGAGCTTTGAAGTGAAAGCACATGTCAGTTTGTACCTCCAAACAGTATCTGATGATTCCTTTTTACAATACGTGTTTTAAATTCCACAGTCGTGCAGATATATATATATATATATATATATATATAAGCCTAACATTTTTGATACATTTGTTGATCAAGTAAAATTGCTAACCCTCAGTTACTGCTGGTTCGAAGCCAACCGTCATAAATCCCACTGTAAAGATCCATTCAAGGAACATTTAGTGAAAGGGCTGAAGGCCATTGCTCCAGAGGTTTTTAAGTTACAAACTCTGTGTGCAACCGACAAAGGGAAATAATAGTACGTTTAGCTAATTTCTGAAATGGAGGGGCAACATAAAGTATTCATAATGTAACGTAGGGTGAAGGGCAATAGCCTCACACAAGCAAACCTGGAACCCCGAGAAGAAAAATAAATAAATAAAATAAATTTTCGTACTGACCAAAGAGAGTTTGATGCTGTCTTTCAAGTAAACAAGCTTTGTAAGCGAGGGTGCTCATACTGAGGTCACCTAGAGCAGTCTTTCTCAACCTTTGTGAGACCCTGGCCCGGTAAATTCTTTTTTTATAAGACGAGGACCCGGTCCCAACAAATTTACTCGTAAATACCTTTCCATTTTTTTAATTTCATACATTAAACTAACACAAGTATTAATAATTAATTATGGCATAATCATAAAAAGTATTAGTACACTTACGTATAAGGCGTGGCATGTTGACAAATATAAAATTACATTTAAATTAGTTATCAGTCATTGGACTAATGAAATCTTGTAGCATATTGTAGTTTCCTCAGGCCAACATCTGGGTCTGAGTTTTTCGACATATTGACGAATATTTTTCTCCTCAGAATATTTCCACTATAAAACATTTATTGATGGAAATTGCTTAGAAAACTAAAACGACAAATTCCAGGAGAACCTCTCGCGGCCCGGTATAATTGAAGCGAGGGCCCGGTACCGGGCCGCGGCCCTGCGGTTGAGAAACACTGACCTAGAGCACAGGCTCTGGAGTGAAGTGACTGTTGGTTTCTGGTATATGAGATATGAGTTCGAGTGAAAGAAGGAGGTCGAACAATTAGTAGTTGATTAACTGGACAAGTGCAGACTCTTTACTTCAAATGCAGATCAATAAATAAAAAGAATAATGGTTCGATTCGATTCCATGAACCTCACCCCTAAGAAGTCTCACCTACCATACTGAGCGAGTCAGGACATAAAATGTACGTAAGGTGAACGTGTACAATTTGTGTGTGTGTGTGTGTGTGTGTGTGTATACATATATATATGTATACACTTAAAATTTATATTCTTATATTTAAACATTTTGCAGAAGAGACGCGAGACATTCACAAGAGTGACGGGCATTATAAAATCACACCAGGCCAAAGGCCTTCTTGAAAAGAAGATTTGTCGATATGAAAAATTTGTCTCCAATTAGTGAAAGATTAAGTACATTTATAAAACTATTTAAATTGCCCCTAATTAACACAATTATCTTTCATTCAACAGTGTAGCCTACAAAATACATCACAGATTAACATTTCTCTTCTTGATCCATTACGCCTGTCTATCGCACAACTCAGAGCGATGGTAACCAAGCTGTGGGGCATCGAAAGGTAAGAACAGGCAGTGGGACAGTACACATATGCTTCTTATTCAGTTGTCACAAGACAACATGCCAAGTACTGGGACTGAACTTTGGCGCAGTTCTGTGTTGCACGCAGCCTACATCTAACCTTCTGGCTTACGTTTTCGTGTATAACATATTTTACATCTCGGTCAGTAACTCCCGATGTGCAGCACCGAATATCTTACAAGTAATGGATGGGAATGTATTTGGTAGGAAGCAGCCATGATCTGATCGAGGTGCCGTCCCAAAATTTTTCGGGAAAGAATGAAGAATAACGTCGATACCTGTTCGACACCCGGTTACTTGTTTTATCACTCACCAATATTTACAGGACATTTCAAAATCCCACACAACGAGCAAATAAAGTACTGAATCACCCAATTTGCCATCACCGACACCACGTCTGTATTACCTATTTTAACTACCGTTGTTATAAAAACAACACGTAAATGCAACACGAAAAAAATATTACAAAATTGAGTTCTAATTTGCAATAAGGCAATTTTTATGTGTTTTCTTCTATGCTTTACACAATTTTTAGTGCCTGACGATGGATTACTGTTAGGCCGAATCATGTTGCACCAATAGGATATATACACGTTTAGTTGTGTTGACTGTAATGATATAATTATTAGTTGAAATACAATGAGAGGTTCAAATTAAAAAAGAAACGGGGGGGCCATTGTCAGGTCAGCCAATCACCCGGTCGATATACGGAAAAGGCATTCTTCGCGTACAAATCCGGAAAATTATCGCCAAACACACCCGTTCAGCCTTGCTTGTGTTGTACCTCTTCATGTGTAGAGAGATGTTCCCATGCAGCTGAATTTTCCGATTGAATGCTCGTGATACTACGGGTCAAGTGGGACAGCCAGGAGAGCGTAGTTGGTTTTGCGGTTGGGCTAGGGACGGAAGTTCAGGGGTTGGAGCTACAGAATTTTCTCTCCTTCAGAGCGTCCAAAACGACTCTGGAGCCCACCCTATTTCCTATTCAACGGAAAACGGCGTTCTCTCCCTGGCGTGAAGCGGCCAGAGCGTGAAGTCGACCACTCACCTCCATCTACAGACGAGTTTCAGAATGAGTGAATCTATATCTGTATTCTTCATCTGTGCCATCATGATATGGACAAGACAATCATCACCTTTAATTAAACGGACGGATATAAGAAATCAGCTTATTTGGACACACTTTCAGTCCTCGTACGAGTTACGAAAGGCGCCTATAACAAAACTATTTTATGTCGTTCGATGTCTGTTGTTGATGATTCTTGAAGACGTTCATGGAGCAAAATCTGTGTGTTTCATATATCTCTGCAAATTTCGCTCAACATTTTCTTGTTCTCATATGTAACGAAGGAGTTACGTCGAGCTGCGCGCACAAAGTCGTCTAAACTCTTACTAAAGCATCCGTTATTTGTTAGATTTCCAAACAAAATTTGAATGGGCATAGTAGTTTCAATCCAACTACTAATTAAAATGTAATTCAACCTCCTCTGCTCTTCTAGATTTCTTTTGTGTATAAAGACGGAAGGACTGAGTGATTTTTTGCAGGCCTTCCAAAGGAATTCGAATTAGCCCAAAAATGGCCCTGAGTACCGTGAACACAGGGTACTATTTCTTGGTAGTCCACAACTTTTGAATCTACATTGAAGTCAATATCGGCCCAAAGGTGGGTAGGTATGACGACACAGCTATGTTTGGATTTCCAGCCGCTACATAAATTGCATTTAACAAAAGACACTTTTCCTATTTTGTCTGCGGGTATGTTGTACGAGAGCCTCCTGTTTTCTCCCCTCTTTCACAAATAATACAGTATGTTCAACAAATTCAATTCCTTTCCTTTTCAGTATCTCTGGAAAATGGCCGTAGTTAATTACTATGATTTTGTAACCCTCAAAATAATTACTAAGTCCTGCAACCCTTTACATGGTAATTTTGTTACGACTTATAAATAATAACAACTTTTTAAAAAAAATTACACATATTGAAAAATAAATACATATTATTTATAACTATCTAACTGCTGGGCGAAGGGCTGTCTTTCAGCGCAGGAAAAATAAATGATTTATTATTACGAAAACTGATATTTGATAGTCATCACGAAGTCCAGGCAATAAATCTTTTTGTAAGCCAGTTCAGCAGCTAGAGCTTGCAACTCCACAGTACTTGTATAGTCTTTAAGACATATTTTAATATTATTCTCGACTCCATTTCAAGAACTACTACAAATCCCATCCACAAATTTTGCGCCTATTTTCCACCTCACGCAGAAAAAAAAGAACATGTTCACAAAATAAGCATTTCAAACAATATTATATTATACAGGTCGTCATTTCATCTGACATGATTTTGCATGGCAAGAGGCAGAGCAGTGTTCATCACATTTTCGATTTTCCAAGAGTCCACGCTCATGAGTTTTACTTCAGTGCGTCATAGTTATTACTTTATGTTTACTCATCATAATATAATATAATATAACATAACAACATAACACATAATAAGATAAAATAATATAACATAACATAATATAATATAAAATGCTGGGAATTTCTTGACTAGCTGAGAACCGGTTGGCTTCTCAAGAACGGCTCTGCTCCATGGAATAAATAAATTAATAAATTAAGTGGGCTGTTGCACTATGTGTTCGGGGAGGTTTTCGAAAATTGGTGCCAGTATGCGTGTAAAATACCGGCGTGAGTCCACGTTTTCACAAAAATAAAGTTCACTGAGCCTTGTTGCACACATAGCACACCAGACACCAATAATGTCTTGTAATGGCATTTCGTGGATATACGTGGAAATGTATGCACACAATACATGTTAATATGACAGTTTATGTACCTACCAAGAAGAAATCAAGCTTCCTCGCCAAAAAGAAGGATAATAGAGTCTTTTTCTCTATCATGAACAGCAAGAATTTACCGTTTCTCAAAATTCACCCTTGTTTTAAGATCCCAATCGCAGAGGCCTTGAACCACCGCTGTCTTACAGGGATATAAATGCAGCAATTTTGTTGCAAATCGTGCCGATTATTCAGACATCCGCTTTCTGAGGATATCAAAAGAAGTATTTTATTGGCGAAGTCTCTATCTAGCGCCAATTTTGTCTAGGTTTCCCGTACTGAGTTGTTCTCTTTCTTGTCTAGAACTGAACCTGTTGATTGCAACATTTTTACGTATTGGAAAATTGTACTCGCGATTGGAACGTGTACTTAAGGACAATTTCTTCCGAATTTACGACGACACCAACACCCGCAAAGAACAAGAGCAAGCCTGGTTGTCTTACACCCTGTTGCTGGGTTTGGTGGTGGCTTCTTGAGGAATCAATATTCAGCATAATTGTTTAATACGTACATCACGCAGAAACCAGAGATGTTGAATAAACATTGCCCTTGCGACTTCATACCGGCTGATTCCACGACTGCACACACAAAACCTTCTGCCACGGAGACGATGTTGACAGATCGCTGAGTCACAGAGGTCTAGGTGATAAGGGAGCCGACAGGAAGTGACCGACTTCATGGGTCCAATGAAATAAGGACCACACATATGCGAAACAACACAGCATAGAAGTAAGGCACAAATCTATGCCTCTTTAAGAAAAGTAAAATTAAGTCACAATATAAACTGAATTTTGTATATAATTTAGACATATCAGTTAACTCAGAAAACATACCTTCGAAATTCAGGATGACAGAAAACTAGAAACGACGTGGAAGAATACGATTGTGGCCTAATAAACAGTAGTATCCTAGCACACTTCTAGAGAAAATAAAAGAAACCCCGAAAACTATCATTATCGAGGCCGAAATTCCGATCGGACACTTGCCGGATACAAGCCAGCAATGTTAATACATGCACTAATTTTCCTCGTCCTTACTAGCTGTATTGACAGTTCTTGTATAATTCTTCGGTTTCTATTGACAATTAGAAATTCGTTCAGTTTACAGTTTGTGTAGCATAAAAGTACGGTATTCGAGAACAGGATGCCCTTAAGAATATTTGAACCTAAGGAGGAGGAAGAAACAAGTGCCTCGATAAAATTTCACATTGATGAACAAGTGATTTGTGCTCATCAGAATATATCATTAAGAAGATCGAGTAAGGATTTTGTGATAGATGGGATATGTGTTAGTTATTGGGCTGAAAAAGGAAGCATACAGGATTTTGGTGGGCATACTCGAAGGAAAGAGATCATTTTGGAAGACCTATACATGGATTTGTGAAAAATATTAAGATATGGAAAAAAGGTAAATCCATCCCAGTACAGGCTTGGTAGGCCCTAAGGGTTCCAGAAGATTGAGGTTCCCATATTTCAAGATAATCGGCACACGAAGGTGGTAAGGTTTTCAGCCTTATGCCCCGGCCGCCTTTACTCCCCCAGAAAATATTCCTGGTACTCATTGCTGTCACAGGCTGACGGGACCTCAAGGACATAATGCTGCCGAAGGGTTGTTTCAATAAAAAATTCCAATCGAACCCCCGACCTTTCGGCTTGCAGGACAGTGCCTTAACCAAATGCGTCACCGCGTGCCTCCGCCTCTCCCTGAATTAAGACGTATCTTTAAAAATAAGATGCATGTTCACTAGATTCATAAAAACAGCGCACTTTGTAATTTTACACTACTTATGCGATGCATCAAGCTCTTAAAAGTATTTAATCACAAAACGTTTAATGTAACATATCTCTGTAGCTGAGGCATGCACTTCAAGGTCTTACGAAGGTGTACAGAAGCAGTTAGACAATGAATATTCTTGTAGGGTAAAGTTAAAGCAATCCCATTACAGGCCTGGACAGATACTGGGGGTTCCAGGACAATCGGCACATGAAAGTGGTAAGGTTGTCAGCCCTACGCACCGGCCGTCTTTACACCCCAGGTAATATTCCTGGTACTCATTTCTGTTAGAGGCTGAGTCAACTCCAGGGCCATAGTGCTGCCGGGAGGATTATGTCAATGAAAAATTCCAGTGACACCATCGGGAAACGAAACCGTGGCCTTCCAACTTTTACCGCAGTGCCTCAACCAACTGTGCCTCCGCGTACCCCCCAATAAATATTCTTGTACTTTTTAAAAACCACGCAAAATTTAAGAACACAAAGACGTATAGCTACAATTGAAAAGCCATAACGTATACATAAACACCAAACCGACTAACAGCACAGTGTATTTTCTACATGCCAGTCAGAGTTTAGTTCATTGTAGCATCCTGTGTCGAAAACTTTACAGAATATGTCTGTTGCATGAAGCAAGTACCTGGGCTGAATAGGTGCAACCAAAATCCGGAATAAAAGGCAGGGTAAAAGTCAAGCGAACCATTTCGAATGTATAGAAGATAGAGGACTATAGCACTGTGCCTCCATCAAGCAAATATACAACAAAGGTCTGTTGTGACTTGCGGTTTGGGGGGAACTAAATAACTGGTGGAAAGTTTCCTGTTGCTGGTAACGCACGCTTTCTCTTGTATCCGCTGCCGAAGATGTGCGTCCTCGCCTGTCAGACTATCACATTCATTGATGGAGCAGCGTCATTAAATATTCTCCCTCTTTGTTATGTGTAAAGGACCAGTTCCTTCTCCTTACCTTCTTTACTACTATTTCGTCGCAAGGGACCAGAATTTGGAAGAAGGAAATTCTTATAAAGCAGCCACCCTGTCTATACGTCCTTGAACGTAGCAGGGGGAAATAAAATTTATGTTGAAAATAGTAGGCTAATAAGAGCTGCTTTTTTCCCCTGTGGCGCTGCGGCCCGACGTGGGCCAGGGCCTCCTAATTCTTGAGGTTTCGAGATCACACACAACGACGTATCACAGTCGGTAGGACTCCTCTGGACGAGTGATCAGCTCGTCGCAGAGACCTCTACCTGACAACACACAACACTTACAACAAACACCCATGCTCCTGGTGGGATTCGAACCCACGATCTCAGCAGGCGAGCGGACGCAGACCTACGCCTTAGACCGCGCGGTCACTGGGATCGGCAATAAGAGCTACTACCAGCTTATTATTTACACGGTAGTAGGTGTTATTGCTTATATTACACAGCGGCCTAAAATAACCACATTTCAGCCTTTTAACGTGAACTGAAATTCTGAGAATGGATTCAAGTTTGTTAAAACCGTTTATTCATTTCGTATTTCTTCACAATTATGAATAAATAATGAATAGGGAGCAGATCCCAGTGACCGCAAGGTCTAAGACGTGGGCCTGCTGCCGCTCGATTGCAGGGAATGCGGGTTCGAATCCTGCCAGCGACATAGATGCCTGCTTCTTTTGAGTGTTGTATGTTGTCACGTAGGCCTTTTCGACGGGCTGATCACTCGTCCAGAGAAGTCCTACCGTGTGTGGTGTGTCGGAATGAGATTTCGAAACCTCAGCTATGAGGAGGCCTAGGCCCACAAGGCGCTGTCGTACCGGAGAAGAATAATAAAATGGACAGAACTCCATTCCAGCTAATAGAGTACTGACGCTTTATGTGTTATTACCGCGACAGAAAAAATATCAGCTGTTTTATACTATGGATACTATTGCACTCTGTCTTCTCATTTCATATGAAAATTAAGGATTATTCCAATTTCTATAGATGGAGTGGATAATTGAGGAATAGGGGTTGGATTCCCGGCAAAAGGAGGAGGATTTTTTCTTGTTCAAAGCTTTTGGACCTGCTCAGAAGCGCCTCCATCTTCATACCCAATGGTCAACAATGTCTCTTTCTTTGGGGACCGTAGAGTGAAAATAACCACTGCTCTGCTCTTGTTGCTGGGTTTATGCTTGTGTTCAGCTCCATTTCTGTACCTCCATAAGCCTTCACATCGTAATGCTTAATTAATCAAAGGAACAATTTTAAGAAGGGAATGGCATTGAAATGAACTTAGTACAAGTAAGTACCCCAAATGTAGACAGTAAATATACACGATTAACAAGAGAGGCAACGTACGCATAACGTAACTGTGACGTGCTTTCATGCAACGGTGGTTTCAGTGGAAAAGCAGCCAGTGTTACTTAATCTGAGTATGTGTTTGTAGCCTTTGGTATCCAGGAAGCAAACTGCATTTGCCATGTTGTCATCTATGGTCTGTCCGGTTTTCCACACTATCTCATAAACGGCAAGAATTTCGAAAAAAAAAGTTATTGACCACAAAAAGTGTGTTTTGAATTTCTCTACGACTTTGTCTGAAACAACTGTCATTCTAAGAAGAAATGAGCGAGATATGATAAAAATGCGCATCGATCATCATGCACAGTACGCGTTATTCTTTTCCAAGTTTAACGAAACTTGAATTTTCTCGACAAATTTTCGAAAAAAAATATTAAAATGTCATTAAATTCCATGAAAATCCGTACAGTCGAAGCCAAGATGTTCCATGCGGAATGACGGACAGACATGACGAAGCTAATAGTCGCTTTTCGCAATTTTGCAGACGTGTCTAAGAATGGTTTAAACTCTAAATCTGACTACCAAAGACGATGGCAAATTAGAAAGGAAGAGAGAACTTTGATGTAGTAGTTCTACATCCTACCTACCCTCTAAAGACCTTCTTTAGTATTTTTTGACGTTTTGCTGACCGTGCATCTCAGTGTATTTATCTCAGTAATTAACCAACTTGATGCACAAAATGTTTGTTTTACAATAAGTTTATTTCATGACCTCTAGGTGTGATGACACCAGAGGCTGTGTAATACAATTTTGACCTCCTGATGATGAGCACATGTGCTCGAAACATGTAGAGTCATGAAATAAACTTATTGTAAAACAAACATTTTGTTCATCAAGTTGATTAATTACTGAGATAAACTTCTTTATTATATTTGTGTGTCCATGGCATTATCCCTCACTGCGGACAGAAATGTTTGACTCTAATTCTGATAAACGACATCTCGTGGTGTTATATAACAATACTATATTCGGTAGACGTTCTCGGATAAATGTTAATTTAGACTTCATATCCGTGTTAAAGTTAAATTTTCGCGATACGATTTCAAAATATAAAAAACTGCCGTGTTTCATACACGGAATACAGTGTAATAAAATAAACAAATAAAAGTAAAAATAAACATTTAAGTTAATGAGTTAGTACCCTACGTATTGGGTACTAAAAAATTTATGGGAAGCACCCAATACCAAATTTAAAAGAAATGCTACAAGCAGTGCCGAAATGAAATATGCAAAATGACAAATATCCATGAACTCAGTGTTATAATATCATTTTACAGAGTGTAGTTAGGAAGTATGCTCAAAATACCTGAATGTACTTTGTAAGGTAATTTCGGTGTTCACAAAATAGCCTTATATCTTACCTATGATTCTTTCTCATGCAGATACTCTTGAGTAAATCCAGAGGCACTGTACGAATTCAGTATTCCTAACGAACTGTCATTAACTCCGACTTCTATGATTAATGATTATTGTGCATTAAATGTACAAGAACAAGCAGTTTGTGTACGAAATACAATGTGCATGAACTTCGCAGGTGCCCTCTTAGAACAACAGCAAGAACACAGCTCATTACGCATGTGCAGATACTGTGACGACACAGGAAGCCAAATCGCTTCATCATACTGTCGAGGGTTCGGTCAGCAGACGGGGAAGTCCATGTTAACACTTGTTAACCGCCTGCCCTTCGGTAATGTCTTATAAATAACATTCTATTGTTATATATTACTAGTATTACTAATATAAAATAAAAGCATAATAATGAGGTCGCCTCTAACCCACCTTATGTACCTTACGTACTTATCCATGTCTCATTTCCGAAGGTACTGAACAGATTTTGGTTAAAAACTAGAATTTACGTCTAAAAATGGCAGGCGAATTCATTCACATCGTTAAAAACATAATTTCAAGTATATCTGTGCCCAAAATGAGCTCCTGTAATTTTCTAAAAAAAAAAAAAAAAAGCTCTTTCTCATAAAATGCTGTTAGGAAAATACATAACATGCAATATACTGTTAGGAGCCTACAGAACATAAATTATGCTCTAAGTAGCCCACATAACTTGCAATATATGACTACATTCCATTAGGCATTTAATCATCTCCATACTATAAACCCTTTACACTAAAGGGGTTAGTATTTTTAACGCCACGTTTAACACAAAAGAAAATCTTAATTTTTCCCACAAATTATAAGATTATTGATATTTTCCTTATGACTCCTGCTATAAATACCCATTGTTTTCCCAAGCAGTATTAATCCACCTTTCAATCTAATTGAAGTACCCTATCCTCTGTGCGAATAACTTTTTCCTCCCGTTGCCCGTGCAATTATTCAGGCGGGTTAATCTCCAGCCTATCACCTCGTAGGCCCAGCTTCTGTAACAAGTAAGTCCGTGTAGGATTTGTGTTGGACAAAGTGCACTGAAACATCTTCTACGAGTACTTCGGTCTCACCCTCTCAGCAATGTCCCATCATTGATTCATACCTGCATACTTATCGTCATATTGATACTATTCTGCCAGCAGGACAAGCCGGCGAATCATGCGAACATTAAAAAAAGTTATGTTATTTCCTGACCTCGACGACACTGGAGAAGAAGAAGTTACTTCCAGCTTGTTTTAGTTCTAAATACGAAGGTTCTTATAAAGACTAATAAAAATGTGTCTGGAAGAAGCCTATAGCACAGTCCGGGTAGGAATACATTTGTCTCTCATATTTCCTGTTAAGAAAGATTTGAAACAAGGAGATATTCTATCGCCTTTTTTTTTTAACTTTGCTGCAGAGTATGCCATTAGAAGGGTTTGAAATTAAATGGTACACAGCAACTTTCAGTTATGCTATGTTAAGTGTACATACCATAACGAAAAACACAGAAGCTGTGGTAGTTGCAAGTAAGGAGTTTGGACTAGAAGTAAATGCAGATATAACTCAGTACATGGTCATGTCTCGAGATAAGGATGCAGGAAGAAGTCACAGTATAAAGACTGATAATAGTTCCTTCGAGAGGGCGGAAGAATTAAGATATTTTGGAACAACTTTAACAGATAAAAATTATATTCAGAAAGAAATTAAGAGCAGTTTGAAATCATGGAATGCTAGCTATCATTCGGTGCAGAATCTTTTGTCTTCCAGTTTGCTATCCAAAATTATAAATTACAAGATATACAGAACTATAATTTTGCCTGTTGTCTTGTATGGGTGTGAAACTTGGTCACTCACACTGAGTGAGGAACATAGGCTGAAGGTAATTTTAAGTGAGCCATCACCGTTGTACAGCATACATTCATAAATGTAGGTACAGTAAAGTCAAACACAACTTGTGGATATTTTATTGCTAAGGAGAATTATTCACATAGCACAATGTGAATAAAGCTCCGTAGCAATAAAATGCCCACAAGTTGCGTTTGACTTTAATCTACATATCTTTACGATAGGCTGAAGGTATTTGAGAATAGGGTGCTGAGGAGAATATTTGAGCTTAAGTGGGACAAGGTAATAAGGGGGAGCAGAAAACTACATAATGATGGATTTAATGATCTGTACTCCTCACCAAATATTCTTCGGGTGATCAAATCAAGAAAAATAAAGTGGACGGGGCATGTGGCACGTATGGGGGAGAGGAGAGGTGTAAACAGAGTTTTGGTGGGGAAACCTGAGGGAAAGAGACCACTCAGAAGATCCAGGCTTAGATGAGAGGATACCACTAGAATGGATTTTCAGGAAGTGGTATGGGGGATGGACTGGATTGATCTGGCTCAAAATTGTGACAGGAGGCGGGCTGTTGTAAACGCGGTAATGAACCTTCTGGTTCCATAAAATGCGGGGAATTCCTTGAATAGCTGAGAACCTGTTAACTTCTCAAGAAGTACTCTGCTTCATGCATTGAGCGAGTAAGTAATTAAGTAAGTAAGTAAACACGATCACTTGTTTTAAATTCCAAAAATTAAGAAGAAACATTTCGCCAGAATATTCTCATTTCTCTCAACTGAAAAACGGAACTCCAAAATTATGGGTGATGGAATATTCAGTAATCTTTGTCTGACATTGGATGAAGCTGGACATTTACGAACTTCCCCATACGCTACGTCACTGTTCGGCTATTTCTCGCGTCGGTATTAGGCACTCGTCTGCCCTACGGTTTTACTTGTAACACGTCGCACATGAGGCTAACCTAAAGCTATCTAAACACACAACTAGGAACAAGTTTTTGGAAAGGGTGTGGAACCAGACAGAAGGTGAAGAGAAGCCTCCTTACCAGTTAATACCACTCGGCCACTTGACCCTATATTCTTGCGGCGTCATTCTCCCATAAAGTTCATACATACGTTAAAGTCCAATATAAATACTGAAGATGATTGATGAGTGTAAAAGCATCATGTGATACCGAAACGACATCAGCTCACCTAGCGGGAGGGCGGACAACTACAATAGCAGTTGCAGCCAAACACTTTCTTCTTGCTGTGCGAATTCTTTGTATAGCAACAGTGCAGAGGAGCAGAATCATATTTGTGGGGTTTATACTTCATGTGAGTGTCAGGGAAGTCTCTGCAGGTTTCCGGGAGACTCGAGATCTTCACGGTTACACTCAGCTTCTCTCCATACATTGTGGACATGAAGCTGTCTGGACGAAACATGCGTGTACATTAGGTACAAGAAACAGTTATAACGGAATCGAAAAAGAGTTTCACATTTTCCATTTAATGTGGGTAGTGCGTAGACCTAATACAGGTTTTATGTTGCTGTGACATGAAGAGAGGGTCAGAATTTCATGATTCTTACATCGTTCCTGTGTAGCATAATGTAATATATATCAAATACAAATATTATAGGAGTCCATGTATAGCACAACGTATCAGCCAAACACAACAGTTTCTATTGCATAAAATGGTATTTTAGGACGACATGTTTCAACTCCCTCTGAATCATCTTCAGGCACTCTTAAAGTACAGACCCAAGGTTAACAATGTTCATAGTGCATTCTGGGATCCCAAATGCATAAGAGTTTGGATCCCAGAATGCACTATGAACATTGTTAACCTTGGGTCTGTATTTTAAGAGGGCCTGAAGATGATTCAGAGGGAGTTGAAACATGTCGTCCTAAAATACCATTTTATGCAATAGAAACTGTTGTGTTTGGCTGATACATTGTACTATATATGTATAGATAAACACACCGGGATGACTAACATTAAAATTAAAGGCGTCACTAAATAAAAAAATTCCTGTTCATGCCCGATTTCAGGCCTCCGCCACGAAGTAGAAGAGAAGAGCAGTTATCAATTTCCAGTTGTCCAATTTTGTCACATTTGCAAGCACTCATGGCAGTATTATACATGTATTATTTCGATAATAATGCTTAGTTATTTTTTTCTAGTGACAGAATTATTTCTTCTCAAATAAGTTTACAGAGTCAACTTTGGAACCAGATTTTTTTAAACTAAATAATAATCTTCTAGTAAGCCATATTCAATTGCAGTCTTAGTTTATTCTTCCGTTTTTTATTCATAAGCTTGTATACGTGTTATAATTGTACCCTGGTTACACACTGCGTGCTGGTGTCAGGAGTAATTATCAGAGTGAAGCGTTTTTAAGGTCAAATTTTGTTCCACAGGCAACGGAACATTTGTGGCTCTGACAGTGCAGTCTTTTTCGCACCTACTTTGTTATGTTATCGGGATTTATGTTGTTAAATTCTTAAACGGTGGCGTATTTCTTCCTTTTCTGTATTTTTTGTTCTACTGTTTGTAAGACGGTTTACTGTCTACCACTCTTGAAATGTATTACTTGCTGGTAAAATTTAATTAATGTTTTGCAGATTTGAAAGAACTGGAACGTAAAATGAATTATATACATGAAATGTATAAGAAAGTACCAAAGACAATGATTTAGTGTGTGTGTATGTATTCCGTATACACAAAATACGTTTAAACACTACCTAATTTGGTGCGACGGGATTTATTTAAACACCCTTCAACATGCCGCCATGTTTAAAATTCGAGAAATATTACATTAACATGACGTACGCCAGTGTGTTGCTCCTGTTTAGGCAGCACTATAGTAAAAGAACGAGTAAATTTTGTTTCAAACCTACAGCAGTAATTTACTCATAAACGTCACTCCTACGTGTTTCGGCCATCTTTCATGGCCATATTCTGAGAGTACATAACACAGAATGTCAAGGTTTACGTGTAACATAACATAACAAATTATAATATAATCTTTGTTTGTTTTGTACTCCCTGCAGATGGCCACGAAAGATGGTAGAAATATGTAGGGGTCACCTTATAAGTAAGGTACTGTAATAAGTTAGAAATAAAATCGTACGTAAGAAGTACAACATCAAATTCGTGATCCTCAGGTCCATCATATACAAAGACATATCTTCGCCATAGGATGAGACAGATCACTGACTTGATCCTATACATCTGCAGGTTCCGTCTGACTTCTGCGTGAGATTTTTTGGATACCAGCTGTGTGATACACAGTGGACAAAATTTTTAATTGCTAATTGCTGTCACATCTTAATCCAGTAAGAAAATGAAATTTCTTAGGCATGTTCCTTGCATCCTTGTACTTACTGCACTGTCCGTTAGGCTAAGTAGCACAATGCTCCACAGTTTGATGCAGTTTCTTTCACTTGTATACACATTTAGAGATCATGTACACTTTAATTATAACGAGAACTTCTAAATGCCAACAGATAATCTGGACATAATAATACTTGTTGATGAAGAAATTATTCGTTCCGTACATTTTAATTAAATAGTTCATTGAAACTCCAACCAAATACCCCTCTCATATACACAATACTACTCTCTTTCATTACTCCTACATGTTTCAGCATGTACTTTTTCCGTCTTCTGGGAGTTTATACACCAACTTAAAACTTAGAAGTTATTCTATTATATTTTAGCAAGTTTTAGGTTTTTGTGTGAACTCCCTGATGATGGAAAAATTATAAGCCGGAACATGTAGGGGTAATGAAAAGTTATATTACTGTGTATGCGATAAGTGCGTGTAGTTGGTTTTATGAATGAACATTCTGCTGATAAAGGTTGAGGTATTCTGGGACGTAACGCGATGTAGACGGATATAGGCTATGGGTTCCACCGACCATTAAGCACTAGCCTAAGTGAGATTCCCAGATAAACCGAGCTCTGTGGAGGCATATCCTTGGTCATATGATTATGGGGCTCTTAGGTGCTCCGCATCAAACGCAAAATATCGAGAGTAGCAACTTCTCGATACGACTGTGGTGAGATAAAAAACAAAATGACAATGACACGTTTCATAGCACAGAGTCGCCATTTTCTGGGGTAAATAGGGATAATCCCCGAAATACAAATTACAGCTAACTAACTACTACTAATGTGCGTAATTGACTGACTGACTGGATGACTAACTCCACGGAGCAGAGCTGTTCTTGACAGGCGAACATTTCCTCAACCAGTCAAGCAATTCCCCGCATTTTTTAAAAAACGAAGTTTCGTTTCTATGTCACAGGAGCTGCAGAGAGCGGGGAAGAGCCCCAGTGACAAAAAAAAAAATTTCGGGCCGCCATCAAGATCGAACCGTCCAGAGGAAAAGCAATGGAACAAGACTGCCGCGGGCAGTAATGCCTCAACACTACACATCACTCCCTAATTTTATCTGATACTACTGAGAAAGATAAAAATATGCAATATAGTAGAAACCCGGGCCCCCTTCCGGACTGCGGGCCCCGGTGATTTGTACCAGCTTCAGACCCCTCTCGTCGGCACTACACAAGAGCACATTACGTGTTCCTCTCCTCAGCCAGACCAGTCCGGTCAAAGAACAGACATATATATATATATATATATTCCCTATTTTTTCTCACACGGAACAACACTAAGCGTCACCCACTATCATTTATTTTTTCTTGTTCTTAAACTTCCTCCTTTCTTTTTCAATTCTTGTAATTTGACGTGTTCTCAGCACATTTCTTCGATGGTCCGGCCTAAATCTGTGCTACTTGTGGAAGGAATTGTTCTTCATAGACCGACTGCATGAAACAGTGTGCCGAATAACATTACAAGAAGAGAAACAACAAATATTGCTACAGGATGTTCCCGTCGTTAAACTCCTCTTTCCATTTCCACATAAGTTTGGAAAGATTGTCTTTAATTACAAATAATTTCGCACTGCCTTTAAAACTTATTGGGGGGGGGGGGGGTCCCGGAAGGGGTTTTGAGTAGTGGCAATTTTTTAATATGGTTTCTCTTTTCAAAACTTTTTTTTTATATATTTCAATTCTTTCTTCTTTAAGAAGTTCAATTTTTATTTTATAATATTTTTCCTTCAATTTTTATATTATTTTTTTATCTTT
>Ga0123354_10003640_pt1 | contig 21383 bp, 24 predicted proteins | sample TergutLab28metaG_2_FD_97872 | JGI IMG/M metagenome (GOLD analysis project Ga0123354, IMG submission 97872) | Labiotermes labralis P4 segment gut microbial communities from Petit-Saut dam, French Guiana - Lab288 P4 | ecosystem: Host-associated > Arthropoda: Insects > Digestive system > Gut ... | reverse complement strand
TGCAGTTGGGGCAGAAGTTAACCACGCCTTTTTGTTTATATGCTTTGCCCTTTTTTAAAAACTGCAAAAAAATCCACTGCGTCCATTTGTAATAATTGGGGTCGCTGGTGCAAATCACTCTGTCATAATCAAACGACAGCCCCAAACTTTTGCTTTGGCTAAGCACAAGCTCCATGCCGTCAGCCACAAACTTTTCGGGGTCTATGTGCTTTTTAATTGCGGCGTTTTCCGCCGGCAGGCCAAACGCATCGCCGCCGATGGGGAACAGCACATTATAACCGCACAATCTTTTATAGCGGGCCAGCACATCGGCGGGTATGGTGCCTTTAAGGTGACCCATATGCAGGTTGCCGCTTATGCCGTAAAACTCATACAGCACATAAAATTTGGGCTTTTTGTCAAAATCCACCGCCCTGAAAGCTTTCTCCTGCACCCATTTGTCCTGCCACTTCTTTTCCGTTTCATGTATATTATATTTTTCCATAATTAAAACACTCCTTAAAACTTATTATAGTATACAGGATATTTAAATTTTTGACTAATATTTTTTATTTTTTAATATTTTTGCAAACGAAATACACTTATTCCCTATGAATAAATGTATTTTTTTATATAATTTACTGACAAAAACGGCGGTTAAGCCCAAAAGGCAAACTGCCCTGCTAAACATATTGAAACAATAAACCATACCGCAAAAAACACAATGGAAGTAAAAGCGCCCACCATACCCGAAAATTTAATTCGGTTTGCCAAAGGCTTGTTGATAAGCGGATGCAGAGAAATTGCCGGATATAAAAACCTGCGGGCAAACATATTTTTCTGCCACCGCCAATACACTTTAACCCATTGCATAGCGTAAAGCCAGCAATAAATTGTGCCAATAACCAGCACCAAACATAGGGCAAGCAGCGTCAGCCCCAAAAACACCCCTGCCGCAATGGGCTGTGCGGGCATAAGCCCGCCTATATTTATTGCAGTGAGGGCACAAAAGCCAAACACCGCACACGCAAGTGCACAGGCGGCAACAACCAAAACCGCACAAAAAAGCACGGTGAAAACAAAGCCCATAAGCACATTCAAAAACCCCAGCCCCATGTTACGCAAAATTGCCTTGGTTATATCCCCCGCTTTATCTTTTTTGTCACTGGCGGCATATTTTTCCGCAATCGTTTCCGGGCTGTTTAATTTTTTGATTATTTCTTCTTCCGTCCTGCCCACACTCAGTTTATAGTCAAAATGTTCACTGTATTCGTCCACAATATCTTCCGCATCATCAACTTCTAAGCGTGTAAGCTCTTTATCTAATTTTTCCAAAAATTCCTGTCTGTTCATATTCTCTCCTACAAACTATTTTGGTTTGTTTGCTAAATATAATCTATTATCCACTTCAAGCAAAACTTTTAACTGCTGTTTTGCCATTTTATTGAGTTCAATCAGTCTTTCATTAAGTGCCGCCATACCTGCCGGCACTTGTTATTATGCCGATAGCATTGGTCCTCTCTACCCACTGGGATACAGAAATTGTAAAACTTTGGCTCCCGCTTTCATTTCTAATGTACTCAAATTCCAGTACATTAAAATTTATATTATTCATCTTTTCCCAAATACCCATAAACTCAAGCGTGTAATTGGTTCTAAGCCAATTAGCTATAACTAAACCGGTATGGTTCGGGTTTCTAAACTTTGCCATATCAGTGATACAAATATAGTCCTTACTATCAACTTTCTTGCAGCCAATATCTATATTATTAATTGTGATTTTATTTTTCATATAGTTATATTAACATATTTTTAAATTTTCGGCAAATTTTTGTAACATTTTAAAAATACGGGCATACAATATTATATAAATATTTTTCGGGCATTAAGTTACAGGCTTAATCAGCCCGTTTTTTATCTCACATGGCACTTTACATCAGCGGTGCAAAAAGCCGCAGAATTTTGGCAAAGAACTTCTCGTGGGCCTTTCTTTTTTTTATGTCTTCCGGTGTAACCAAATGAGACTGCTCAAATATATCGTTAAAATTCTGTTTCATGTCCAAAATTGCGGGGTCGTTATAAATCAGAACGGCATTTTCAAAGTGCAGAAACAAACTCCTGAAATCAAAATTGATTGTGCCGATGCAGGCCATTATGTCATCACTCACCACCATTTTGCCGTGCACAAAACCGGGGGTGTATTCATAAATTTTTACTCCCTCTTCCATCAGCTCTTTATAATAACTCCTGCCCAAAACATATACTATTTTTTTGTCGGGCGTGCCGGGCAACACTATACGCACATCCACCCCGCTCTTTGCCGCCATTTTAAGTGCTTTAATTGTTGTGCCGTCAATCACCAGATAGGGCGTTTGTATATAAATATACCGCCGTGCACCATACAGCATCCTCACATAATTATTGCGGGCAATGGGGCTGCGGTCTATCGGTCCGCTACTAAACGGCTGAATGTAAGACAGCCTGTTTTTAATAGACAAATTCTCCCTCTTATAAATACTCACATCAATATAATCAATTTTTTTAGCCATGCAGTAATTGCTGAAAAACATCACCGTGTGGGGGAACACCGCTTCCCCATACACCTTAATGCCGCAGTCCTGCCAGTGCCCGAACTTGCTTTTTAAATTAATATATTCGTCGCCGATATTCACGCCGCCGGTGTATGCCACCAGCCCGTCTATTACAACAATTTTGCGGTGACTGCGGTAATTTATAAACTGATTGAGGGTGGGGTGCAACCTGTTGAATACCACGGCTTCTATATTATAGCGGGAAAGCCTTTTAAAATAGCCCGGCCTAAAACTGTCTATGGTGCCAAAATCATCATAAACTATTTTAACCTCCACGCCTTCCGCCGCCCGCTGCTTTAAAATTTCCAAAATATCCTGCCACAGCCTGCCCTCTTTTATGATAAAAAATTCCATTAATATAAAGTGCTTGGCCTTTTTTAATTCTTCTTTAAGGTCATCAAAAAACTTTTCTCCGCTTGGGAGATATTTTGCATAACTGTTGCTGTAAACAGGTGCACCTGCTGTTTGCAGCATATATTTTGCCTGAGTAAAAATCTGCGGCTGCACGGTTTCTATCTTTTTTAATACGGCCTTGTCCTGCACAAGATATTTTAAACTGTCGGCATTAATTTTACGCCAAAACTTTTTCTGCCTGCCGGAAACATTAGAGCCTTTAATAAGCAGATACAAAATGGTGCCGAAAAGCGGGAGAATAACAATCACAAGTATCCACATGGTTTTATAGGCGGGCTCCTCGTTGCTCTTTGCAAGCACAAACACAGCAATTACAAATGCGATAATGGCAATACCGCCGTAAATATAAACATTTAAAAAATAAACAATCGCCGCAAAAATAGCCACATTAAATAAAAATGTAAAACTTAAAATAAATTTATAGGAACCTAAAAATCTTAAAAGCTGTTTTAACATTTATCCCCCAAAAACCCTGCCCCACCAATAACCCAAAAAATTTTGGTTATAAGGCACACAAAAACTCACGGCCCCCACAATGCTGCCCACGGCAAAAGGGCCCTTTATGCTGCTGTCTTCACTGTGGGCCCGATTATCCCCCAGCACAAACACATAGCCCGTCAAAATTAGCAAACTGCCGTCGGGCTGGGCCTGCAAACCGCTGGGGGTATTAACTTTTAACTTGCAGAAGTTTAAATAACAGGTATACATCCCGTTAGTGTTGTCATTATCCCCGCTGCTGTCCGGCACGCCGAGGTCATTGCAATAAACCGGTGTATCGTTTTTAAATATATAATTTTCATCCAGCTGCTCTGCCGCCGCCCCCCCTTTGCCCAAACAAACATAATACTCATATTTGCCGGTTTGTGTGTTTAAAAAGGGTTCTATGTTTATGGTGTCTCCGCCCACCGCAATAATACGCTTAATAATATTTTTGCCCGCATCGGCATTATATAAAACCACAATGCCCCCCCGTGAGCCTTTATCAAACCTGTTTACATAAGCGGTATCTTTATACGGGCTGTTTTCATAATATGCGTCTGCGTCAAAGCCGCTTTGCACAGCCAAATTTGCGTTGTAGGTGGGCTCCATGCTCACACCTATAATCTGCACCCTAATAAACACAATGTTAAAAACAATCACGCACACGCACACAACAATAACAATGCCCGCAAGCACGGCAAAAAAAATGTTGTACCACGCCGTCTTTTTTTTGCCCTGCGGGTTATATAATTCATTATCAAATCTGCCGTCTGCTTCAACCATCGCCTTTAATTATACACAAAAATCACAAAAAGATGAAGAGAAAATAAAAAATAACTTCCAATTAATAAAATTATGTGATATAATAAACTCGTTTTTAAAAATTTTATCCCTTATAAACTACCTTTCTGCACCCGTAGTGTAATGGATAACACAATGGTCTTCGGAACCATTGATTCGGGTTCGAATCCTGACGGGTGCACCAAAAAATAACTACGCCTCTTTTTAATATTTTTGTACAAAAATATAATATTTGTTCAAAAATGGCAATTTTGAATTTAATTCTCATTTTTAAACGGCAACTCCCAGCTTTTTTATCCGGCAAACTCAGCGGTAATAATTATATACAAAATATGGACAAACGTCAATAAAAAATAACAGTCCATTGCTGAACTGCTATTTTCTTTAATTAGGAAAATTTGTTATTGTTATTTTGATTTTCTTGTAGTTCTTTTAACCTTTTCTCATAAGCTTTCTTTTCAAAGGGATACATTATCGGCAAAAGTAATCCCCCAATAAGGAAATAGTAGCCTAAATTACTTAAATTTGTAACAAAAAATATTATGCCAATAATTATTAAAAATGTAACCACAAAGAAATATGATATCTTATCAAATCTCCATCTTTTTTTGAGTTTTTCAACATTATCAATTCTTTCTATCCAATTTTTCATTTTCTTACTCCTTATAAAAGAGCAGAACCCACAGGTTCTACTCTTGACGACGCTGGCGGGCTGGTGGGAACTGCGTTTGAACACAATCAAGTTCAATGATTTTTATACAATTCTTGCTGTCGCCGTTCCTTATGTTTTTTATGGTACATTTCATAGGCGGCAAAAGAACTTCGCCGCCTTCGTTCCTTATGTCTTCATCAAATTGGTCAAGTGTCAAAACAGGCATTTCTTTTGGGATTGTTATTTCATATCTTACAAACTCGTTTTGTTTGCTGCTGTAACTTGTTTCGTAGGGCGTGGTTGACGATGACGAAATTATCTTTATTTCTATTGTTTTACCCCTTTCATAAACCGCCGCAGCATCGTCCATGCGAACATTTCTATATAATGTCATTTGCTTGCCTGTTGGTTTCATGGCATTAAAGATATTAACAATATCTTTTTTGGCAGTGTCCAGTATTTTTGCTTTCGTTTTATCATCCAACTTTTGATAAACTCTGCGTTTACGCATTTCAATATCTTTTTTGTCCGGCTCCCGTACTCCGTTTCTGTATTCCAGCAAAACACCCCTATAATCTGAGTTAGCAAGTTCAGCAACTTCCCACACTTTATCAATATTGCCAAGAAGAAAATTATTAACTATCAAATAACTGTTTTTTGTATAATAAAAAATTGTTTCTTCAAGGCTCACAGAAAAGTCCTCCCTGTTCAAACACAATTCCGATTGGCGGAGAGGTGGCGTTAAGAGTAGAACCCACACAAAGATATATATTTGTTAATGGGGTTGCTGGTATAGTTACAACGAGACCAAGTTCTGCAACAAAGCAGTGAAGGAATTGCTGCTTTTTTGTTTTATTGGAAACATTTACCATTTTTGTTTGACATTATAGAACATGCGTTCTATAATTATCTCATGAACAGAAAAAGGACATTTTTGGAAGAATGTTTGGAACTGGGCAACTTTCAGTTAATAGTAAAACTGAGAGCTTATTATTTATTAAAAGATTTGGAAGAAGAACAGGAAAATTTTTATGTAGGGATATTTGATGACTTGTGCTGCAATAAACTCAGTTATGATGAGATTGCCGCAAAATATTTTATTGATGTTAAAACTTTGTTTAAATATAGAAACAAAATTGACTTGTTAGCCAAAAAATTATAAAAGTCAAACAATTTAACATAGTTTAATCGGGCGATTTTGACCCGATTGAAAAGCAATAAAATGTTTTACAATGATTTAGTACAAAGAAAGGAGGCTGTGTACAAAGCGAAAAAGTTAAATTAAAATAAAAAGGAGAAATTATGAATTTTACAGACAGAAAAGTCCAGTGCGCTGGCAAAAGGAAATTAATAAAAGTAGACAGCAACAATGTGCCCATTGCAAATGAGCCTGAGATTTTGGTAAACATTTTGAAGGATGAAGGCTCAATAATAAATGAGGGTACACTTATTAATGCAGAGGCATTGAACAAAGGAAATTGGCGGGATGATAAGTCATTATCATTTACAAAACTGGATAATGATACCCTGCCAAATGCCAAAGCAAACGAAACTCAAATTGTAACTAAACAAAACGGAGAAACATGGCTGGTGCCGCCTGCAAGTGGCGGATATATGCTAAATTATATTGTAGAAGAAAAGTTTACACCTGGCGGTGGAACAGGTACAAGTGCTTGGATAAATGCTTTTTATAAAAAATGGAAAGATGGCACTGTTGAACAGTGGTTTGAACTTGTTGGCACTTCAACTGCAACTAATATAATTTTTACTTTACCCTTTCCAATGCCCAGCACTTCCTATGTGGGCTCAGTTTGTTTTGGCGGAACATCTGCGAATAGTACGGGTGCTGCTGTAAATATGTCACAGTTGTGGGATAGGCAAACAACAACCGTTGGAATTAGGGCAAGCGGTACTGATACAAAGTTAATTTATCTAATAGGCAAATAAAGGAGAAAAATATTATGGAATTATTAAAAACAGAATACACATTAAATAAATATGAAGCATTAAGGAATCAACTTAAAGAAGGACAAATAATCAGGGATTTGGTAGATAAATACGCAATTATTGAGTTGCCCGCCCCAACCGGGGAAGAAATAAAAGCAAATTTAAGGCTACAGAGAGAAACTGAGTGCTTTCCAGTTATTAATAGGGGGCAGCTATGGTACGGCAGTTTAACTGCACAGCAAATAAGCGACCTGCAACAATGGTATAATGCATGGCTTAACGTGACCGATACAATGCAGGTGCCTGTTAAACCCATATGGCTAAATGGTACAAATACGACGGAAAACGCAGGCGACATTTTACATACAAACAACACAAATAATTCAAACTGGTTATAAAGGAGAAAGATTATGGAGTTTAAAGAAAGACAAGCCCAATATGAAGGGCGTAAAAAATTAATAAAGGTAGATGAATACAATCATCCTATTGCTGATGCTGAAGAAATTCTAGTAAACATTATTAGAGATGAGGGCGAAGAATTTTTTACTGGTACGCCGCTTAATGCCGAAAACTTAAACAAGGGCAACTGGCGGGATGATGCTTCTTTATCCTTTGCAAGTCAGCCGAATAATAGCACGCCTATTGCTAAAATAGATGCAACTCAAATTGTTACGAAAGCAAATGGGGAGACACTGCTTGTACCGCCTGTTGGCAAAGGGATAACTGGCTCATTATTCTCTATTGTTGACGTAGGCGGAGATTTTGCTTCACGGAATGGTTATGTACAGTTTAGCAATGGTCTATTAATTCAGTGGGGGTTTGTTAGTAATACAGGCGGTCTAGGAAATTATACAGCAACCATTTCTAAGAGTTATGGGCATACAAACTGGTGCGTTATTCCACAACAGTATGCAAACAGGACAGACATTATGGGGGCAAACGACAATTTTTTTGTGGTATCTATTGTAGATGGCACTACCTTTACTTATAGAAAAGATAACAATTGTCAAGGTCTTTACTTTATCGCACTTGGGCATATTAAATAAGGAGAACAAAAATGATAACCTTAGAAGTATTATTGTCGCTATGCGGCACTATTTTAGGCTTAGTTATTACAACTTGTACATTTATTATAAAGACTGTAAATAATGCCAAAGCAAAGCATATAGCTGAACAAGCGATAAAAATAGGCAATGCGGTGCTGCCATTTATTAAAGAAGCGGAAAAGCTTACTTCTTATACCGGCATAGAAAAGAAGGAATATGTTATGACAAAAGCAAATCAGTTTGCTATACAACACAATATTCCTTTTAATGCAGAGGAAGTAAGCGATAAAATTGAAGAACTTATTACCCTCACCCGCCATGTAAACAAAAAAATAACACCAAAACAGGAAGAGGTGATTAAGCAGGATATGGAGCAAACACTCACACTTGATGAACTGGAAGAAACGAAAGAATCAACTGAGCAGGATATTGATGACTGGATTAGCAGGCAAGCCACTAATGAGCCAGCTAAAAAATCAACCTCTTGGCTGTAACGAAATTTAATAAAAGGAGAAAAATAAGAAATGATATATCACACATTTGACTTGGAACGAGGCAGTGGCAGTATAAGTATGGTGGACGGTTCTTTAACATATACACAGGAGATTATTCCGTCTAATACCAACACAATGTCGATTAGCGTGTCTCTGCAATATGACAATAACAATGCAAGTATAAATAAAGGTTATGGCTATGGGTTTGATATTATTTTAAGCCCCAAATATGATGCGGCTAATTTAAGTGATTTTTATAAAGGCATTGTTAAAGTAATACTAAACGGAACAACGTTTGAAAGCATTAAAGATTTAAAAACAAATGATGAAATTAAGTTTGATTTTTTAAATAATCAGCTTTACAAAATAATTGATACACAGGGCGAAGAAACAAAATTTGAATATACCTCAAATAAAACTACGAAAATCACTTCCCCCGATGGTGAAAGTGTGCTAATTGGCTATTCCGGTAATTTAATTACCAAAATAATTGCACCTAACAGAACAGGTGTTGAATTAACTTATTCTAATAATAAAGTTTCAAATATTAAAAATCTGTTATTAGTAGATATTGTGAGAGAGAATGTTATCTTGCCGGATATAACTGACGCAGAATTATTAACTGTGCAAACTACACCTGTAGATGAAACAAACTTTGCACATGAAACGAATAAAATTACTAAAACCAATGTAAAGACAGAAAAAAAGGTTGCATATGATATAACTTCTGTGTCTATTAGTGCGGCGGGAGCTCTCGTTACTAAAATTAATGAAAAAACAATAGTTTCAAATTCAAATAGTATAACTGGACATAGTCTGGTTGAGCATGCAGATGGAAGCACAAGTCAGTATTCTCAAGTTTTAAGTTTCGGCGGCTTTTATCATCTAAGCAACTATGCCGGTGCGGGCAGAGATATGGATGTGTTTGGCAGACTAAAAAATGAAAGTAGTACAGAGCTTATTAATACCAGCAATACACCAGCTGTAGAGCCCAGTCTCAAAAAAGAGATTAAGCATAATCTGACTTACGACGGCAACAATATCAAAACGGATACTACCAGCATAAGCATATGGAATGATATTTATTCAGGGAAACATTACAAAAGTGATACCTTTACTACAAATTATGAATATGATAGCAATGATAAATTAAGCAAAGTCTTTGACACCGCTCGCTTGGTTAAATACGATTTATTTGGATTAGGTACTCCCATCAATGTGAATGGCATTATCCAAGAAAGAATATCAATTGACCCCAATGCCAGCATTGAAGAGTGGGCAACTTATCATCCAGATGCCCCAAATAGAAGACTTTACAAGAAAATTAAAACAGACAGAGGCAGGGTTACAGAGCAATACAGTGAGTTATATCCGACCCAGAAAATTGTTATTGAGTATGCGGAAGGCACAAATATTGTAAAAAGCGTCATTGATACAGAAGGCAACACGACACTGCTTGGGATTAACAAAAGTACATACGGAATTAACAGCATATCTGCTGAAAATAATCAGACTGATATAGTTAATACAAAAGATTATTTAACTAGGTTATCAAGCGGCAGAAGCAAACCTGTTTATAATTTTGAGTACAGCAATTACAGTAAAAACAACTTAAAGCAAGATATTAATGTGGACTGCAAAACTTATGCAAGCACGACGCAATGGATTAAAAATGGCTGTGATATAACAACAACTGCCTATGCAAGCGGAGAACAAACAGAAACTATAAAAGATAAAGCGAACAGTAAAGCTTATTTAGACTTCTATGATAAAAAGGGGAATAAGCAAAGGCTTGCAACACAAACATATGGGCCATGGGGGGATTTAAAAACCAGTATAGACCATACGACAGGGGAGATAACAAATGTCCTTTGTAATTTTTATGACCCTAATTTAAAATTTTTAAACAGTGAAAGTGACCATCTCAAAAAGATATTAAACACAGACACTTTGGGTCATACCAGTGCAACTTATTATCTTAAAGACTTAAATATTACTCAAGCACCCGCTTACAGTTACGATGAGTATGACAGAATAAGCAAGATGGGCAATGATAGCATTTTTTATGATAAACTTGGACGCATAACACAAATAGGCATGATTTTTTACACATATAAAGACAGTCCATTAACATTTATAAATAACGGTCAGACCTATAATTACACCACGAATTATATAAGTGAGATAAGAAGCGGCAGTCAAACATTATTTAGTTACGATTATGACAGCAGGGGCAATATTAAAGAATATTCTACGGGCGGTTACACAACCGAATATGGTTATGATGCCCTTAACAGGCTTGTACTGGAAAACAACGAAAAACTGGGTAAAAGTTTTGAGTACACTTATGACGACAACGGCAATATATTATCAAAACAAATTTACGATTATACCTCCAACAATTTGACAGGCGGGGAGAAAATATCATATACTTACGATGGTGATAAGCTAGTTGAATATGGCAAAGAGCAATGCGAGTATGACGAGTTGGGCAGACCGGAGGTGTATAGGGATAGATTATGCACATGGGATAGGGTGAAGAACCTTGCAAGTATGAGGTTAGCTAAGTGTGTTAAGAATGAGCAATTATTTTTGGGTGATGATTTGTGTGTTGGGGATAATGTGTTTATGCAAGCAAAATATAAGCCGACTGCGGGAGACTTAGTTGAGTTTGAGTATAATGCAAGCGGCTTACGGGTTAAAAAGAGCGTAAACAGCAGTAACGGAGTAAGCAGCAGCAAGTACTATTGGGCAGATGATAAACTGCTTGCAGAAACCCGAACAACAGGCAGCAACTTGCACTTACCTATTGATGATGACGATGTGGCACACCAGATAAGCAAAACTGATATACTATACACTTACGGGCCGACAGGCATATCGGGCTTCATGGTACGAACAGACAACGGTGCTTGGATAACCTATACCTACCGCAAGAATCTGCAAGGGGATATTACACATATACTAAGCGGCAGCACTGTTGTGGCAGAGTATGTGTATGATGCTTGGGGCAATCATAAGATTGTTACTAACACAAATGGCATAGCAGATTTCAATGCAGTTAGGTACAGGGGTTATTACTTTGACACAGAAATAGAGCTGTATTACTTGAAGAGCAGATACTACGACCCTGAAACAGGCAGGTTTATATCACCGGACGATATCAGTATACTCAATAAGGCTAAGTATATTGTAAATGGGCTTAATCTTTATTCCTACTGCCTAAACAATCCTATTAAATATACCGATAAGGCTGGGCAGTGGTGGCTGGTAGACTGGATACAGGCACTGGCGAAGGCAATAGTTGTGCCAGTTGTTAAAGGTATAACTTATGCTGTGGCAGATACCATAAAGTTCTTGTATAATGATATGGCGGGAACTGCATTAGATATTATTAAATTTTCTATTAATGACCCGAAAGACCTTATCAGTGCTGCACAGGAAGCATTAGGAAATTCACTTGATCTTGCGATGACAATCCCAGGAGTTGGAGAAATTATACTCACATTGTTTGGTATTACAACAGTAATATCACTGTTTCTTAGTATTTGAGAGGAATTGTTATGACAAGAAAAATAATTGTTATTTTTATTATTAGTTTTATTTTTACTAATATAGGTATCTTTGCTGATTATTTCGAATGGAACTATCCGCTTACATTAACTATGAAACTTTGTGCAGCTCTTACGGCAATAATTATGATAGCTTTACTTTGTTTTGACCGAATTAAATCTAAAAAAGAACTGCAAAACAACCAAAATACTTATGGCCGCATGGAATTTGAAGAGAGTGATACAAATGAGCATCCAAGTCCACTTACATTAAGCGACATGAATGTAAAGGAACGACGATACATATCCAGATTATTAATAGTGAAAAATATCTTCTTGTGCCTATTAGTGATAATGTTATGTTTAGAGGTAGTTAGTATTATTATTGGCTGGTATTTTGTTTTTCCTGTTACTTTTGCACTTTTAGCAGTAACTAGTATAACATTTTATTATCTATTTAGAAATAAGATAGAAAGGGAAATTGAGAGAATAGAACAAAGGATATCTAAGAAGATGGATTAACTTCCATCTTTTTATTGACGCTGTTAATATTAATATGTTATTATCTTAATATAAAATGTGGAGAAGAAATGAGTAAGATATTAAGCATATTAGCAAGTTTTATTGGGCTTGTTTCGGTCACTGTTGTATTGTCAGCGTGTGGCAGTGCAAGCTCTATTGGTGTTGTGGGTAATTATTCATGGAAATATGCAACAAGCAGCACGGAAACAGATTTTGACGGTTCTGCACTTGCTTTGGGTCACGATGGCAATACCTGCTTTGAGATAATGGATTGGCAGCCCTATTCGGTGGAAGGCACACCCTTTGAAGGAACATATAATATAGATGATACAAATATCAATATTGCATTTGATGCGTTTGACATGACCGGAACTATTGAAAATAATGAATTAGTTTTGTATGCGGATAGCAATTCAGTTATTGATACGGGGTGGAGTTCGGAAATTATAACATGTAAATTAGCAACTAATACTGATGCATACAATTTTGGCACAGATTATGATATCAATGATTTTGATATTTATGAACTGGTACAAATTGTTAGATACAGAGACATGATAACAGCAACACTTTCTTTTGATGGCAATGGACAGGGAGAGCTATCATATCAATCAAATTACAGTCAAGATTTCTTTTATCCTAATTTTACAATGATTAATTTTGATTATACAGTGCGAAGCAATGCAATATACATTTATTACGATTGTCATATTGGCGGAATTAAACAGACTAGTAAAATAACAGTTACAAGCAGTGATTTGACATTAAAAGTGACTAAGGATGGAAATGATTTATTTTCATTTTTATATATACCAGATGCCGCACTTCCAATAATTTTTGAAAAGACTTAATAGGGTGAATACTATTTTTTAGACAAATAATAACCGCTATTTAGGATTTTAAATTTACCCTTTTGTATACATTTTTGTACAAAAATATAATTATTGTTCAAATATCATTTAAACGGCATATTTCCCATTTCATTCTCACTCAGCAAACTCAGTTGCACCCCATTATTATATCTCTTCTCATAATGCCATGTGCCTAAACCGGTAAAGCGAATAATCTCGTGTATTCTTTGCACAAAAGCATTATAGACATCAGGCAAGGCACTTTGCTCTTCTTTGTATAAACCACTTAATGGCAGGTTAGAGATAATATACACTTCATCAAAGCAGGCTACCCTGTTAGAGAAGCGGGCAGGCAGGTCAACAGGGAACTTATCTAAGAGATTATTCATAAAGGTAATATCTATTTTACCCGTAAACTCGTCTAATACTAATACCTTTTGTCCGGTGTAATTTTCAAAAGTGCCTTTAATATAGTTATTAACTCTGCAAATGTCCTTTATATCATACTTACTGTACACATAGCTTGTCTTACCTGTTCTAGGCTTGCCGTAAATGTAAGTTACTTTAACATTTCTAAACTTCTGTCCGTATACTTCTTTCAATTCATCCTGCCGGAACTTCTCTATCTTATCAGGCGAGTATTGCGAGTATAATACAGGGAACATAGATTTAAGCAGGATATTACTTGCCCCCAGTTTTAACGCTTCAAAGAACTGCACAATATCATTGCGGGAGCGCATTTCACTGAACTCACCTATTTCCCACGGGCCGGCTATCCGTGTATCTTTTTTAGTGCAATAATCCCTGTTTTGTATGTTAGAGCCGTTGGGCTCCCTTACTCTGCCGGTTGGGAAATCCTGCTTAACATTCTTAAACCTTTTATTATTCTTGTAGATAATAAAGCCCTGAGTGTGATATGTCCCGTTCTCGCCTTTCTCATATTGATATATGGCATATTTTAAACTGCTGTATTCTTGAAGGTTTTTAAAGTAAGTTTCAATACAGTCTAAGCTTTTAAAGAAAGGGCGTTTAATAATTATATATTTATCATCAAACTGTTTCTTTATATATTTATACTCAATCAGTTCTTTGTTATAATCTTCTTCTAAAAAGGATAAATCATAGTAGTTTTTTAAAACTTCTAAGCTGTTATTTGATATATCTTCTTCTGTGTAATTACTGTCAGCAAAGATAGGGTTATTGATAGTTAGCATCCAGCGTTTGCGGTGGGCGTCAACAGGTTCTAAGTCTTCTTCAATATCCATAATAACCTCTTTTAGTATCGTGTATCGCAGTGCCGGTAGGTAATAGAGGATATCTCTCACATTTAGCAAGCATGGCCTGCTTATCATTGCCGGTAATAGTTGCGAGTTGGGTATGGAAATTACCTTTCATACCGTAATAGAAATATTCTTTGCCGGAGAAGCTGTCTACACAGTTATAGACATTACCGATATGAATGTACTGTGTTTTAACGGCTTCATTTAATTTGCCTGTTTCTTTATAGCGGGTGTAGGAGTTTATTCCGGTGAACTCTAAGCAGTGCCAGACTGTTTTAATGAGGCAGCCGTTTTTGTAAAAATGTTCCTGCCCCTGAACTTCAATAAGTTTGTCGGCAAGTGAGCGGAAGCGTTTATCTGCACTGTCGTCTATCTGGGTATCCGCCCACATCTGCACACCCACTTTACGCTGCCGTTCTATATACCTTAAGAAGTAATCAGCCACCCGCTCCGCTGTCATAGACTTTCGGCTGTCTAATTTACTCTGTATTTCCGGCAGGAATATTTTGGCATAAGGGAGTAAATAGTTTACTTCGTGTACGCCGTCATAAAGGCCTATCTTATCAAACTGTAATTCCATAGATATGCGGGGCTTGTAACCTAGACCTTTTGCAATAAAGGTTTCCTCAACAACATACACTAAATGTTTAACATGGGGCTCTAAGGACAGGTTATCCCAGCCGCCCGCTTGTAAGCGTTCTATTTCTTTACGGCAAATAGATAAGTCTTGTATTGAGCGGGGCGGGAGCATATACTGCGTTGCAAAATGAGCAAGCAGGGTGGTTTTGCCCACTCCTCGCTCACCGACTACATATGTTAAGTAATAAGTTTTTTCTGTCATATATTCTCCTATAAAAAGGGAGCAGATTTTTCTGCCCCCTTAACCCCGCTATTTCTTTTTAGGCGGTGTTTCTTTTGGTAAGTTCTCATTAATAAATATTGATTCCCTGCGGGCTGTATTAGACATATGCGAATAAGCACTCCGCTGCCCTTTACGGTAGGATAATTTTTCTTTTGGTGAAAATTGTTTGCCGAAGTCTTTTTTCTGCTCCGTTGTAAACGGAATAAAAGGTTGTTTATCCTCCATATTATACCGCCCCTTTTTCCTCATTCAGCATTTTGTTAAAGAGCAGCTCAACAATAGTATTAGTTGCTCTTGGCAGGAAGTAAAAGTATTCATCGTTGTTAAACATTGTTAATACAATAGCGTTGTAAGCTTCGCCTGTTTTTTCACTTATTCTCTTTTCCAGCTTAAAACTTTTAATAGGCTCTACACCCACTTCTTTGCAGGTTTGCACTAACTCAATTACTTCCTTATCACACCATATATCAGTGGAACGGCCGTTGATTAAATCTACTCTCACAAAGTGGTTTTTGCCTCCCTTTTTAGAGGGCTTGGATATTAATTTAATTTCTTTTACAGTATCATTAAGGCTTTTCACGTTTTTCTCCTTATATTTATTTAACCGCTTAAACTGCGTGCACTCAGTTATTTGCGGTTTTGGTGGGGCTTTTTGTGCTTACCCCGAGCACATTAATTTTTTGTATATTCAACAATTACAGTTGCTGTTTCACCGGCGTTATAGCCGGTGGTAGTTGTTATAATGCCGTCCGGTGAAATTGTAGAAAAAGGAAAAGTAACAAACCAGCCGTCCGATTTTCTGTAACACAGGCAGCTGATGACACAATCAATACTTTGATTTATGTAAAAGCTTGGAGTCGTTGTATAAACTGTAAATGTCTGCTGTATAACAGTGCGATAAATTTCTTTGCCGTCTATCCATACTTTTCCCGTATCTGTTTCTCCTAACGAATAAGGTGTATTGGTTAAGTCCTTGCCGTCTAAACTTGCAAGCCAGTCCTCTTCCGTTCCGTCAAAGCCGTTGTCTACCGCTATATCATAGGCGGATAATCCGGGCACACCGGAACTGCCCGGCATTCCTGCCGGAGGAGAATATAGCCACATAGCAGCCGTCAGCCCTGATATGCAAAGTATCAAGATTACACATAATAGTGCTAAAAATTTATTCATAGTTCACTCCCTTTAATAAAATTGTTCTATCATTTTACAAACTATATAGACACGAGTATTAGTCTGCATTCCTTTATCTATATTGTTAAAGCTTAAAGTAATACCGTAAACAGAAGTAACTTTTATCCCATATGTTAAACTGCCGATAGCACAGTTTATCGCTGCGTTATAAAGAGTAATACCCTCAAAAATTAAATTTTGAGAAGATAAAATCATACCCTGCCCGATACCGCCCACAACACGCTCATAATAAATATCATAGACAATACGAGTGGTAACATTTGGCGTGTAACCCAAAATATCTCTATCAGGCTGAAACTCGCCGGATGAAGCTGCTAAGCCGGAGCTAAAAGACGTATAGAGCCCACCGTAACCGTAGCTAGGGCTGGAACTGACAAAGCCCAAAGTGTGCCATGCAGGGCCGGAGTTATCAATAATGCCGCTGTTATACTGCCCGTCAATAATTCGTATTTTAAATCCGTTCTGCTCAATATATTGCAGCAGTAAACCGTATTGGCTTGTTGTGCAATCTGCCGTTATAGTTAATGTGGTTTTAGATATATAGAATTCTAAATAAACTTCTAAATGAAATGCTGCAATTAAACCATTATTTAGGTCATAAAAGTTTAAGGGCATTTGAGCATACAGATTGCCGCCGTTAGAGATTGTAATATCACAGGGCTTATTATTAATGAGAACATTGTAAGAATTATTTGTGCCGTCAAAATCTATATGGGTAGAATAGTCTTTCGTAAACATATAGCCGGTATCTGTTTGAGAAAAGCCGATATCCGTCAAGTCATTGTCATAGATATTAAAATCTTCATATGGGTCATAGTGTTTCAATATTCCGTAATAGTCACTGGACTTTGTCATATCGGCATATACATTAAAGCCTTCAATAATACCGACAACAGGTAATACAATTATTAAAGCAGTGAATAAGATTAACCACAAAGTTTTCACGCTGCACCTCCATAATAAATTATATTTACGCCTGTTGTCTTAATAGCTTCTTGCAATGACAGCGGAGCATAGAAATCAGTTTGATTGTTAGAAGTTATAGTGAGTATTGAAATGCTTAACCCACCCGCAAAGTCAGCAGCTAAGCCATTTACATTGGATAATGTATTAAGGTCAATGACTACGCTTATATATAACTCCCCGAAACTGCTTAAGAAAGAAACTAAATCATCTTTTAGTGAAACATAGGAGCAGCTGGGGTCAGTAGGAGAAGCACTTAACTTTAAATCAGACACACTGATATTGTAGACAACTAAAGATTTGTAATAATCAAAAGGCACAGAGCCGTTAAGCACCCAGTTGGGGTCATTCTTAACCATATTGAACAGTGATTGCTTGTAACTTACCATTTGGGTATTATGTTTATGAACGGCAATGTTAATGAACAGCCAGTTGTCGTCTTTGTTTTGTACATCCTCAAATATCTGTCCGTTATAGATTTTAGCGTAAAAGTATTTATCCAGTTTAAATGGCAGTATCCAGTCGCCGTCACGCATAGAACTTATAGCACCGTAAACATCGCTGATAAACAGGTTAACATCCGTTACTTCATATGCAGACCAAGCACCAAAGGCACCTGCTGAGCCTACGCGCACATTGCCGATTTGGCGGAGTTCGGCAAGGGTGCCGTCTACGTCTATTACCCAAAAGTTATCGGGGGATAAATTATCCAGTGCTTTAAAAGATATTCCGTCACTTTCTTCATAATAGTAATGCTCAGCTGTTACCGTCGTTTTATAATAATCATTCCCAAACCAGGTGCCGCCGGTGCTGGTGCTAAAGTTTGCAGAAGTGGAGGATGTCATAATCTGCACACCGTCACTGTAATTGTTTTTATAGTCATCAGGTGTCTTTGGTAAGCGGACATCTGTATAGAAATTCCACTTTACTTCAAATACATTGTTATACTCATTTATTTCTATCGGGTATATCGTGGTGTCGGTGTATGATAGTGCATTAACATTAACTGTATTTAAACTTTTATTGTCATGTGTAGAGAAATAATATATTGCATAACCGATTACAAGAATTGAAGCAACGGAGAGTATGCTCATTATCACATAAAAACTGTTTTTTATTTTCTCAAATCCCATATTTATCCTTTTATATTTAATCTCTTTTTCAGCAGTTCTTTAAAATATTTAATTTGTTTTGAAATATAGCCGGTGGATATATTGGACTGCTTTGCAATTTCTGCCTGTGTGGTATTTCTTAAATAAAGTATAATAAATTTCCTGTCTTTATTATCAAAGCCTGCAAGTATGGCTTTGATTTTTAACAGTAAATTTTTTGTGTCTGAAGTATCATTTGCAGGTATAGTATCTATCAATAATAATCCATCATCTGTTTCTTCATATAGTGAGATGTCTCTTAAATACTTTTTCTCTTTACGCAGCAGTATTAACATTTCTCTGTAAGCGATAAGGCAGGCATAGGTAGAGTATTTGCTCTTTTGTTCATTAAACTGCGGGCGGGTCTGCCAGAGTTTAATTATTGCAGTTTGTATCATATCGTCTTTAAAAGCTTTATAGTGTTTAAAATACCTGTTGAATACCCAATTTGATATTTTTAAATCTTCTTCATAGTTTTTAGGCGTGTATTTCATTTCTTTCCCTTTTAATTTCTCTTTCTTTAAGTTTTTTGGTAAAGAAGCCTGATATATTCGTAAGGGCTTCATCCTCAAAGTGTGTTAGATTAGTTGCATTGTTAACTTCTATGTACATGGGGATAGACGGCAGATATTCCCCATTAGGTTCTCTCATAGCAGTTACTCCAACTTGTATATACATTTCATTCTCCTTAATTTTATTCTACACTAGGTTATATGCAAGTACAAGTACACAATTAGGGTTTTAGTGACAGAAATTTTTGGCATGCATGATATTTGTTAATTAAAATGTGATGATATAATGAGTTGAGGGTGTGTGCCTTTATCGTCTTATTGTGTATTAGCACCGCCTGCCAAAATTGTCAAAGGACGGCTATTTATCTCCCGTAAGGCATAAACCGCCGTCTTTATCTTTGACAATTTTGCCAGACAGTGCAATTTTGCCGGTAAGACGACAAGGCACTGAGCCTAAGTCACAAAAAGGAGTAAACAAAATGAGTAATGCAGTAATTTACGCAAGATATTCCAGCATAGGACAAAATGAACAGAGTATAGAAGGGCAATTAAGGATATGTAAAGAATTTGCAGAGAGCAAAGGCTTTAATATCGTCAAGACATACACTGATAAGGCTCGTTCTGCGTGGAAGGAAGATGCACGCCGCCCAGACTTTGACCAAATGATTGCAGACGCTCCAAGCGGAATGTTTCAACACATAATCGTTTACAAGTTTGACCGATTTGTCCGTGGTCGGGCAAAAAGTATTTCGCTTAAAAAGAGGCTTATGGATAGCTTTGGTATTCGTGTAAGCTCCGCTACCGAGCCGGTAAGCGATGATGAGGGCGGCGAGATTTATGAAATGTTTTTGGAGTGGAATGACGAGAAATATTCTCAAAGGCTTTCTAAGCGTGTGCGTGACGGCTTAACAACAAGTGTAGCAAACGGCACTTTCTGCGGGGGCACTTTGATTTATGGCTACAAGATACGCAAAGAGCAGGTGGGTAACAAAGACAGATATATTAAATATGTTGAAATAGATAATGAGCAGGCGGAAGTCATCAGATTTATCTTTAAGGAATATGCAAGGGGCGTTTCTAAACAAAACATAGCAGTAGCATTAAACGAGCAGGGGCACAGATATTTTGATAAGCCCTTTAAGGCAAGGACTTTTGATAAGTGGCTCACCAATGAAAAATACACCGGCTGCTTTTCTTTCGGCGGACGGAAGTGTGATAACATGTTCCCGCAGATTATTAACAGGGATATATTTGATAAGGCACAAAAGTTATTACAAAAGAATAAATATTTTAAGAAGTCAAACACGGTCAGAGAGCCGTTTTTACTCAATAGCAAGTTATATTGCGGGCATTGCGGAGCGGCTTTAGTTGCTGACGGCGGTGTGGGACACTTGGGTGTTACATACAAATATTACACATGCAAACAAACTAAGAAGTGTTTGTGTGATAAATGCAGAGAAAACAAGAACGATTTAGAAAAATGGGTTGCGGAAGAAACGGTTAAGTTTTTTAAAGACCCTAAACGCATTAACAAAGTGGCGGACGATTTAATTAATTATTACAACAAGAAAACCGATGAGAGCGAAATAAAGGCAATTGAAACAAAAATTGTTGTTACTAAAAAACAGATAGATGATACATTAAACTCTATGATAGCGGCTGAGAGCATGGCAACTAAAAAGCTGCTTGATAAAAAGATTAATGATTTGAGTGTGCTTGTGGAAGACCTAGAATTGCAAAAGACTGGATTGGAACTAGAACGGGGTTTGCCCATTACCAAGCAAAGCATACTTGATTTTATTGCGGAGTTCACAGATGGCGACCCTATGGATAAGCAGTTCCAAAAGCATATTATTGATAATTTGGTTATGACCATTTACGCTTATGACGACCACAGTGTAATCTACTTCAGCGTGGGCAGCAGGAGTGATACTTCTATTATATCAAAGAAAGAAACTGATGAAATCCTGCAAAAAAGAGCAGAACCCGCAGGTTCTACTCTTGACGACATTGGCGGAGAGGGGGGGATTTGAACCCCCGCACGCATTACTACGTCTAACGCCTTAGCAGGGCGTCCCCTTGAGCCGCTTGGGTAC